>BNJT01001906.1_pt1 | contig 223970 bp, 292 predicted proteins | sample 8540491 | NCBI WGS metagenome assembly BNJT01 (sample SAMD00202455, study PRJDB9452) | human saliva metagenome | host: Homo sapiens | reverse complement strand
GTAAGCATTCCAGCACTAAGACGTGGAACCCTGCTCCTTAAGCATGGCACGTGCTAACAAGGTTTTACCTGTACCTGGAGGGCCAAATAATAAGACCCTTTCGGAATTTTAGCGCCGATAGCATTAAACTTAGCTGGATTTTTCAAAAACTCAACCACTTCTTGCAATTCTTGTTTCTTCATCTGCACCAACCACATCTTTGAAAAGTCACATTGACTTTGCCTTCTCCTTGCATTTTAGCACGAGATTTTGCGAGTTCACAACGCGACCAGATCCTTGTGTAGACTGCATCATAAAGACCAGAATCCAATAATCAATACAATTGGTGAGCAGATGTTAATAAACTAACCCACCAAACTGGTTTTGTCAGTGCAGTTGCGCCGTTACATCTACCTACCTATCGGACAATTTTGCAAAATACGGCATCACTAGGTGCATGGGTGGCAAATTCTGTACGGATTTTAATTTTACCTGTAATCGAGATGATCCCTGTAATTTGACACTCTCTACATTTTTCGTTGGTACATTTGGCAAGACATGTATATATGTAATTTAGATTTTAGCACCTTTCGAAAAAGATCAAGCTGCCACTGCGGCCACAATTATCAACAAATAGAGAGTACATGAGCCCTTGCCCAAATTTTTCTCCTTCCTCATCTATAATCTAAATTGATACTTATTTATCATATCAAATTTTTGTCAATATATCAAACGATTATTGATAGACTTCTTCTCTTTTAAAATGCCGATATAAGGCGAGTTGACGATATTTTCATCATAATCTAAACCGTAACCGATAACAAACTCATCAGGGATGACAATCCTTCATAATCTACATGAACATCTCTTACGACGCTCTGGTTTATCTCAATAAAGAACAAAAGACGAACTACTAGCAGCCTTCAGTTGTAGGTTTTCTAGTAAATAGGACCAAAGTGGTACCTGATCACAATATCTTCTACTACAATGGCATGTTTTCCTTCTAGGGACGGTCTAAAATCTTTAGAATACGCACAACCCCCACTGCTCACAGTGCTGCTACCATAACTAGGCAGGAAATAAAATCCATACTCACATCGCCTTCAATCATAGCGTAATGGTCTCAAAAGACAACTGCCCCTGCTCAGCACGCCTACAAGGACAACTTCCTTACCTGTATAATCTTCTGTAATTTGACGACCCAAATTTCTGCCACTCGTTTTTGAATCTGTTCTTCAAAGTAATAATTCTTACTTCGGTATCATAGTAACTCCTTATTAGTTAGCTCTATTTCTTTTCTATGTCACTACATAGAACAATCTTAATTGTATCATATGACGTGAAAACTTGCACCTGACGAAATCGAAATTCTTTTCCTTTTGGACCTTTCACCAGTGAGTAAAGGTATCTATCACCGTTTGGCTCAACTGTTCTGGTCGTACGCAGGGCTAATACTGTTTCCATAACCCGGCTCACTAAGGCATCATGCTCGCCCATCAACCTCGTTTATCAACACTATGCCATCTCTCATACCTGACATAATCCGATTCTAACCTTGTCACCTCTTGCTCAAAATAGAGCCATCACATTGCGCTCAATGCACCTAATCTGCACAAAGCATGTACCGTTTTGTGGGTACCGTTCTGTACGATAGGTATTAACGCTTAGCGAATCAATTTCTATCATAGGTTGTATCTAGATTCGATGCATCTTCTCCGCAAAAACAGTTGTAACCACTTAGCATAAGTCTTGCAAGACTTGCTTTGGCACAGCCAAACAAGGTCGCCAAATATCACCAGAGAACAGGCTCATCCTTTGTAAAGCCTTCTAAGCCTGAACCTGTAACAGATGCGCCAATATGGTCTCCCTCGATCGTCTAAATGATGCTGTCACAATATATTCGATAGCCCCGTTCCTCCAGCGATATCACGCAGCGACGCGCAGCGCAATGTGCGTCCCATCATCTCAAAGGATACACCTTCTATATCCGCCTTCGCTGATACATCTTCCTGTACCCATCGCTAAGGCATGCAAATTGTAATGCATACCATTCTACGAGCCACTTCTTCCGTTGCCTCTGGTCGTAACCCATGATGTGGTAAAGACCCCAATATTTGTGAACCCTTCTATATAGGAAATAGTGTGGCAAGGCAATAGAATCCACCCGCAGAGCAAGCTAATAGCAATGGAGTATCCTTTTGAACACGAGTATCCATAGCCTCTGTCACTGGCGCTTTCTAAGTTGTTGCAGAGTGCACCAGCATCACCATATGGTGCTTTTTCCTGGCTCCGTGTCAGGGGTTCTGTACAGTGAAACATGTGTTGTCGATACCTGTGATACTGCTCAATACAGCCTTCTTCATACCATTTACTCAACATGTGTTGACTATACTCCACTTGCTCTGCCAATTCTTCCATCGTCAGCAAAGGCACCACCATCTTCACGATGTTTCCGTGTTTCATCTCGCCTTTTCTACTTCTATCACCGTTTGAAAGTCCCGCATGCTTTCATAGGCATCTATCAGCTATCCACAAAGGTGCGGAATAATAACTATCTCTATCTTCCACCATATTGTGGTGCCACCCTTCTAATCCATCGGCCTCGCTGACTACAATAGACCCAATTTGGTATGTATCCATCAGTGATGTAATAATCTCTGCGCCGGAAACGATAATGTCCACACGTCCTGGTTGCAAACCTTTCACTTGCAATCGTTCCTCCACGACTCGTATAGCGAAGTTGTAATATCATCGCCTCGATGGTACCACGGTTCAAACTGATGACCTTGAATACGCGTTGGATCGTAGTCCTCCATTTTGCGAAATCCGCGGCCGCCAACGTCGTAGCAGTTCCCCAATGCCAATAACTCACGCAAATGTTCCTTCAATGAGTGGTCATCCCACATACTGCTGTTTCTTCCCATACGTTGTGGCCCTCTGCGGACATTTCTTTGCGTACGCACAGCACCAGCAGGATAAGATTTTGCAAGTACATGATTTTGCATCACGAGGCAATTTCCGTACTCCTCTACATCAACTAGTGGCATGGTGAAAGTCGGATGTTCACAACCTGTAGCCCTTAAATCCATAGGTGCTTCTTCTTCACCACTTCTTTGACGTACTCCATAGGGGCACACTTGTGGCTTGTGCAAACTCTGTCCATTTCCTGATTCTCGAATGGCACTCGTAGCAAGACCAATGCGAATAGTGGCACCCATACGCATCTAAGACGCCCCAGATTTCTTTAAGTGCTTGCAGACCACGTTCCATACCTCCTTAGTTAATAGACCATCACTACTACGTTTTCCTAATTGTGCTAGTCCATAATTCGCTTCAGTTCATTCTGCCACTGCAGACCATCAGAGGTGCCTAACAACATCTGAAATGAGTTGGATCCTAAATCTACAATTCTCATCGACTACCTTGTTGACCTGTTGTTCCATCTATATCACTCAACTTTCTATCCATAATTATGTACATCCGTCTATTATGTAACTATCTGTACACAAAAAGAGACTATACTAAAATATACATGTTTACATTTTCATTACAGTCCTTTTTGACATGCAGAAACTACTCAGTTCTTGAGACAGCATTATCACAAGATATCTTGGTAGCTTTTCTGTTTCACCTACTTGGAGCTATTTTATTACAGCCACTTTCTTATCGAACATGGGAACTTCCCAGGTTTCACGAGGCCGAGTTCTTCCCGTGCTAGCTCGATATGTTTATCGTCTTCTAACAATTTCTTTTGCTCTGATAAACTTTCATTTTCCCTTTTTCAGTTCCAATGCTGTTGCTCCAACTGTTCTTCTCTTTGATGCAAACTATAAATCAATATATATTTGTTGCACCAATACAAGTGCAAACAAGATAACGATAGCATAGCGCACCTTTTTCCACATACCATTTGCCTTCCTTCACAGGACGACCTCGGTCTTTTAGGTACCCTTCTCCATGGTCTCCACTCCCAATATGTATCTACTCGCTTTATCTATACCTTTTGTCCAGTCTTATGTATAGCGTTGCTGTTAGCATATCTCCACAGTTCTGTAAGCCTCATTCACACATTAACTAAGTCTCCATACACTACATGTGCTTTTCTCATACAAAAGTACTCTCTGGGTTATAGGCCATGATTTGGTATAGCTAATCCTGTCTTTTGTCAAGAACCCTAACTACCCGCATACCCACGATATGAAATGCAATAGCGACCCCCATAAAGAGGTCGCTTTTATATGTGAATGTAAGGATTAACTATTCACTTGCAGTTCAAATACTTTTGAGTTACAGGTGTTGCATGTTTTTCGAAAGTATTGAAGTGCTACTCAGAACATAGCGTATGTTAATACGTCTTCTTCTATTACATAGTGAGGCCTTTTAAACTCAAGATCAGTGCGCATTTTGTTTTCCATTTCGAGCAACGTCATCAGCTGGACGATGAGTGATAGGAGTTTCATCACCAATGATTAATTCTTTAATTTCTGGTTTTACAGCTGCTGGAGTTGACCATATTTTACCACGAACTAGGTCTTTTACTTCAGCTGGTGTAGTGTTGTAACGAGGCAATCCTTGGGATTGGAACAACACATTCATCATAGCCATTGTACCAACGATTTGGGATGTGGAGTTACCAATGGAGGGAAGCCAAGATCTCTCACGAATCGCCAGGCATTTCCATCCATTACGTCGAAGAATTTATCAGCATGCCATTTCTTTCTAATTGGCTCTTTGAGTATTGGACAACACACCGCCCGAGAATTTGGTAATGACGAACTTCTGGCAATGTCTTCATGCAGCTGCGTTTTCGATCGAATTCATCAGCAGGATTTCTTCTGAACGACTTCACGGAAGTATGTAGCTAATTCACGCACTTTTAGCAGCATCTAAACCAGTATCATATGGAGGAGTGGTCGAAGATTTCAACGATCGGTCAGTTGGCAGGTTGGCTGGTTGCATGACCGAATGGGCTCAATGCGGTGTCGATGATATCGTATCGCCAGCTTCCTACAGCTTTTAAAGTGGTAGCGGATGCTAAAACCACAGGTGAAATGGCCCAGCTGCAAATCGACGTCAGAATTTTCACCCAAATTCTGCGTAAATCTTTTACTAAGGATTCTGCATCATATGGAGCTAATAGTCTGAGCATATCTTTGATGCAAAAGGGAATCAATACCCATTTCTTTCCAGACTTTAGCTACTTTTATGAAGCTTTTCGTTAGTATGTACAGGGCTCGACCGTGTAAACCATAGTACCTGTGCATGAACGCCTGCTTTGTTACCAGACTTGATAGCAGCACACGCATGTTGCGAGCATCGAACAATGCGTGTCGAAAATAGTCGGATACAGTCCATACATGTTTTCTTTTGCTTTACCGAGCGAATGCTTTCTACTACATCATCAGCATAATGTTTGTAACTCCAATAAGTTTTGGCATCACGAAGTAACATTTGCAATGGTGTATTTTGAAGTTTGCTTTAATGTACGTGAAGACGTTCCCATGGGTTTTCGTCCAAGAAAGCGATACAGCTATCGAGATGTAGCACCACAGCATTCCAAAGCATCACGACCACGCTTTCATCCAATTGTTGGCATGCTGGAAGCATGTGTTTCATGCGCATACGGTGCAGCGAGATAGATTGATGACCATCACGAAGAACTGTTTCTACTAATCTTACTCTTTTTGCACCTGCATCCTCCTTCTCTCTCGCGTGACCCTTCCCTGTCGAGACTTCTGTACCACCTGATAGAAGAATTAATAATCGCTGAGTGGCAGTTATCTCATGTCTCAATGTACCACCATACCTGTAGACTACAAACTTGTGACGTGTCAGCCCAAAAGTACATACTGCTTTCAGTCAGGTATGAATTTTATCGATGTAACCTCACCATGACTTTCCTACACTATTTTAGAGGGATTTCAGTGGTTATATATTACGATATTCATTGTCAACTGTTTAGATTTATTTTACCTTTTTAGGCGCTGTTTCTAATACAATATTGTTGCCATACGCTTGACACAGAATAGAAAATCCTTTTATGTCATCTTTTGAAATAATCCATTTATGGCTAGTATTAATTTCGCCGATTTCCAGTTTTTATCCGCTCTGTTAAAACTCTTGGTAAAAATCATCTTCTGTGCTCTTTTGCAAACTCTCCTACTACTTTGTTACTTGCCTTAGCATCATCTTTCAATAGGGGCAGTCTTCAAATGTTTCTTCTTCAACAAAAGCTTTCATCATATCTGCATCACTTAATCCTGGATTTTAAATTTTGCCATTTTGCAGTTCCTCCTCTCACATCTTCCACGTACTCGTTTTCTATTTATGACTAATTGTGCTGGCTTATTACAAAATGCAGTGAATTTTATTACTGGTATCGTTGCAAAATATTCTTATCTTTTTACTTCTTTTCTGTAGAAGCACTATCTTTAGCAGATTCCTTTGTACTTTCAAAATAGAATCACTGTAATTTCTGTTAATTCCGTGCTATCATAGGTATAAATTTTATTAAATCCTCTACTCCTAATTTACCTCACTCATAGGCCTCTAGGGCTGATTTTATCATCCACTTTTACAATATAAATTAGCTTGGACAGCGTCACACCAATGAGGCGGAATTACCAGAGGATTAAGATGGCACGCCAACCACCTTCTGTACCATTGAGACTATGAATACATCACCAGTGCGCATTCCTTCATAAAAGAGGTCGATCTTGTTGTTACCGAACATACCGATGACACGACCAATATCGGAGGCCCAGGCTGCACGCACGACGGTAGTCACTTAGTTTCGCATCCGTGCGATACACACCGGTAAAGCGCATCACCTACACGGACTTTCGCCGCCACATCACGTTCGACGCGCAGCATATGCCACATCAGTAATTCCGCCCGGCCTCGACGGGACCGTATTAATAGTCGTATCGAATTTCTGTACCGACCTGACGCTCCAGGGGTCAATACGTGCTAATACAATATCACTGCATGTTTTCCACCGATCGACCAACAATGGCTGGTTTGCGATCTGACATCCATTCAAAATCAGGATACTTCTCGTTCTTTACAAATCCAACGTAATCGTGGCGCTCTTTTGCCCGCCGTATGTGTCGTAACACGATTCTGTCTCCACCACTGCCATATATATGGTACGATCGAATAATAGCGTTCCTCTTTCACGTCAGGAAAATTCTCATCTCACTTCTTCCCCATTGGTGACCTGAAAGTTCGTGAAACTGCCAAGTATGCATGGTCTGAAATACTAGTCGACACCGCCTTGTAAAACTAAGCCCAACAAAAAGGCTGTCGTTACTTTCTTTTCCAAAGGTTTTCACAGATCTCACCTTCACGATAAATACAGTAGGAATCGTATGCGTCACCGAGCAAATCAGCTGGGTGTTACAGTTGCCTTACCATTATAGAATAAGGTCGTACTAGACCGCCATCTAAGTTAGCCTGCAATGACAGCCCCTTCTTTGGTATAAAATATGCCGTACATCACGCAAGGTAGCTCCTGCAGAGTAGGCTTGACGACCATCGATAACTAAGAATAAACAGCACCGTCTCTTCTTCTGTGCGATAAGCGATTCCACGGACCAATGCTCACACCATCACCATCGCGTCATCTTTGCACCGTGTTCACGAGTGAGCAAAAGGTCAAACCTTCTTTAGCGCCCATTTCTTTCAATTCCCGTTTTGTTGTAGGTACCGGCAATTCAGCTACCCGCTTTAGCAAAACCAATGAAATCTACATCTTCATCAGGTCCGCAAATCTTTACCGATGACGTATTCTCCATCATGTAAAATAAATCCATAGGGAGAACGTCCCGTTCCTGTCCGTCGCGATCGTGGAAACCTCCGCGCGGTGATGGCAGCTACGGCTCCTACTTGTTAGGCGCGCAATATTGCTGAGTGGTTTCTCCTTTTTCGTCGATTGCGGCGCCGTTGCCGCGGGCCTGACGTGGATGCTGGAATTTCTAACCATCCTGCATACCGATTGGACTCAAATGCTCACGCAAATTCAAGGATGTATCTTTCTTTCACATCGAACTTGAACAGTTCTTGGTTTTCCACGTGCCTACCGTTCCCACAATTTTCCTGCGTTTCCTCAGGCGTATAGAGCTTCACGTAATATACAGTGGGGATGCGGACTGTCAAAATCGCTACGACGGTACGTATTAATATTATCAGGGACCAAACAACACCACAATAGACGATGTGGCATAGCCGTACGTATAACATGAGAAGGATAAATTTTGCCATCGCTTTGCCTAAAAAGAACCATATAGTATGCTCGCTCTTGATTCATATCCTTTTTGCAAAGAAAGCCATTATTCTACTGCTTCGCTAGCAGTCATTCATTGCATGGGGCATGTCGTCGTGCTTCGGTTTTTAAGATTCTAATACTCGTAACGTGTCTAGGCGACTAGCACAGAAACGCCTTCATGAGTTGAACGTGAGGATACACACCTCTTGTAAGAGGCTCCAGCATCAAATTGGCGTTTCCCAAAAGGCTGCGATGAGGTACTACCGGCTTTTGGGTATGTACTTCAAACACATTGACCCCCTTCATCTGCAATGCATACAATGTCAAACTAGCGTTCTGGGTCCCCGCAATGAATATCCTCGCTGTCTACCTGCCAACCGTTCAATATGCAATATGGTACCTAACATAACTCAGCGGTTCTAAGACTAGATTCGACTTTCAACATGCGCTTTAAAAATGGGCCTTGTTCCACAGGACCCCATGGCGGTGTTTCTATCCAACTAGAGTGCTCTACCATTAGCCACGCCCCGTATACACATAATTGGTCTACTGCGACGCCAAATACCCTTCTCGATCGCCGAGATTGTGTCCGATGCCAATATACAGGGTGTACATTATAGTTGACCTCGTGTAATCACAACTTCTACGCTAATCCAGCACGCCTCGAAATAGGCGGCTCTCTGGCTTGGTGCACCGTCACTGGAAAGTCCTACAATTTCCATGGTGGTGTTCACAGATCATCCGCAATGAGGTGTACCCACTCGTTCAATCAGACGCTGTGGCGGACCTTCCCACAATCGTTTTCGTCCGTTCGCCATACAGCGGCGTAATTACATTAGAATCTTCAAATGCAGTCGTAGATTGTCCTGGTTTCGTTAAATCTACTGGCAGAGCTACTATAAAGAATCGTTGTCCCAATTTCGTTTTCACTAGCCAAAGTGCCATGGTGTCCGTAAAATGCCATGTTTCGTAAGTTAATTCTGTCCATTACTCACCTCGTAATAGTACATCTGCCACCGTGATGGCACGTTTTATGCATTTCCACATTGTGAACACGCACCATCTCCACGCCTTGAATCGCGCCGGTGATACAAGCTGATACCGTTCCTTCATCGCGGGATCCGCTGGCGGGTCATTTCACGTCGTGCCAATGAAACCCCTGCGACTAGTGCACTGCCAATAACACAGGAGTATATCTAGCGGACGATAATCTCAACCCAGCCGCTTTCGATCGCTTCTACATTTTGCATAATCTCAAGCCAAAGCCAATGCCAATGCACCTGGGCCGGGTCATAGATGCTTTGTGGTTTTACGCCTTTACTTTCAAAGCTAAGTCCACAGATGAGAAAAGAATGCTTTCACGTATCGTCGAGTGATATCATCATGGGTGGCAGGTGTTTTGATTGGCGCGTACAATCGCTGGCATATCGTATTTTTGCCGCTACTGCGCATATCTTTATCATTGGTATTTTAAGCCCCAAATATCAGTTTAAGATATGAGACCATGAACAAAGCCAAAATCAGCTGTTTCCTCGCACGATACGCATTCTGCGATACAGGATTGGCACAGGCTACATCTCAAAACAGGCGGTAATAGAATGTCTTTCATGCGCTCAATTTCCTCAGCAGCTATGAAATTTAGTGTGTGCTGGACGTGTCAGATTTCTACACCCACGTCGACGATGTCTGCACCCTCGCTCAATCATCGATTTCTGGCATAGGCTACAGCAGTGTCATGAAGCATTGTAACGACCTCCACTCAGAAGAAAGAATCTGGGTCATGTTTAAAATCCCCATAATCAATGTACGGTCTTAAGCTCCTAATTGTTTCACCTCTCTTGCCAGTTGTGTACTTGCAGGTACTTAAACACGATCGTTACCTCCCCATCAACACCAATGCTTCTCCCGTAATAATCCCAATGGGTTTCAGATGCACCAGTGGCTACTATCAGTGCCACTCGTCCTTTGCGCATACTTCGCCTTCATCCGCAGGCGCAAATGAGTGGGCACCCACCATTCGACCATAGCGCCCAACACATGCAGCCATATCTTCCACTAAGGATGTGGCGAAATGTCATGGGTGAATCAGCTCTTGTAATTGTGGGCGTTTCCTGGCGAGACATCTGCAAAGGCTTTCTCAAACGTATTCGATCCAAATACTTTCGCCATCCCGTGGCTGATACACGATGTGTACTTTGCCGCTAGTGCATCAAATGATGTCTACGTGGAATAAAAGTATGGATTCACGATACAAGGCCGCCGTCTGTTCCGTGGGATACGCATCTGTCACTAGAGCCTCTTCGGCCGTGCTGCTACGTCCAGAGAAACAGGCTTTCAAATAAGGTTTTGCCACGCGCATCAAGCGTACCCTGGTTGGCACCAGCCTCAAGATCGGCGCGGGCTCAAGCGCTCTAATAATTGGCTGTCACACCGTTCAGAGCATGTTCTTTCTGCTAGGCCATCTCAAATACACTCGTGGTCCAATACTTCGATGGTCCAAATATCGGTGCAGCATCTCGTAAAAATACTGGTTCATACAAAACAGCGACACCGCGTTTGAAACGCCCGCGGCATGCCGCGCCAATACTGCTTTGTGCATCCACGTCTAAATGGTTCGTCGGTTACGTCTCAAGACCACGAACATTATAGGACTCTTGCATCAATTTACAAAGACGAACTTTGGCATTTTCACCCGACAAGACGCGCATTTGGCTCGTAATATGCCCATTGGTAAGCTCCACAACGAGCAAAGGGCTGCGAACTTCCGAGTTCGTTGCGATGATGCGATCATCCCAAATGTAATCCAACGCAGTGAATTTATCTCGGCTGTCTTCTTGCGCAAAGTAGCAATTGTCAGACTCCCTTCTCTCCTACCAGTAGAGCCAGGAATCATGCCTAACGAGGTAGTAAGTCCGTCCCAAGCCATTTCACACCTGGATGGCGATTTTCTCACTGCTCGAACAGCGCTTACTTCCACAGGTCGTGTCAATGGCTCATCATAGCCCAGCAAACAAGGTCCTTCGGGCATCTGTCGAGAAACGAGCTCATTGTGCGTCCTTCTTTAAAGCGAAAAGATGGTTTTATCTTCTTCTTGTGGTTTCTCCCAAGATTTCCATTTTTCTAAATCAGCGTTTTCGCTCTGGAGTTCGCCATACCATTGCGTGCTGCGCGTGCCATTGCGCTGAATGAAATCTTCATCTGCCACTTCGCTGTTGACGCTCATACGCGCATGCGCTTGTTGCTTTTTCTACTCGTCAGCATGCCAAGACAGTAATGTGTCTTGAAAGAGCTGCGCTTGCTCAAATGTGGTAAATCACGTTTCACTACAGAATTTAAGAACTCCACATCATGAGAGATTAAGATAAAGGCATTTCTCTGCCATTTTTGCAACAGTTTTGCGTAGTGTACTAATACGATCCACATCTAAATGGTTTGTCGGACACGTCCAAGAAGTAAAATCATCTGGTTGCTCCAACAACAATTTTACAGCGAGCACACTCTTCGTCACCGTTGGACTCCCACCGGCTCAAGTCCGGCATGACGTTTGTCGTGCCGATATCCATCAAAGCCTAAGCCTTTGGGCAGCAGTCCGAACAGATGCGTGCGCATCGATTTCGCCGGATAGTCTCGTTGCGCATACTCTGCGTTATCTGCCAGTAAGCACGGCACCATTTACTCATTCTGTCCGCCAGAACGATCGCCCATTTCTAACAGCATCTTGGCACCTGTTGCTCACTGCATGAGAGAGATCGAAGGCCTCGCGTACCTCGCGAATGGTCATCCCTTTACTCTAGAACGCTGTGCTCGTCTAAATGGCTCACCGTCGCGGGTCGACCATTCCACCTGGCCTCTCTATCGGGCATTACAATGGCCCGTCTGATATTGAAAAAGGTGGACTTTCCTTCCGTTGGCTCCGATTAAGCCTCACGTGCCTCCCTCCCCTTTCAGCGACGGAAGGATGCATCATCTACTACCTATGTCTGGCCCCAAATCCATGTGGGTTACATTGGTTACGAGTTTAAAGGCACTCATATCATCTCCAAACCATTGTTATGCCTCTCTCGGCTATAACCGCTAACATGACAATAATTTCTAGCTTTTTACATATCTGGTCCTAATATTTTTATAATTTCATGTGTATTTGCCGTATGACACTGTGAAGGGCTACTAGTCGCATTCTCAGAATCTCCTATCGATACACAGATGAGACTATACTTTCACATACAGTGGTCATGTAATTTTGTGACTGCATAACAAAGGCACACAAAGCGTCATCTGTACAAGTATAACAATAAGGAAAATATATATTACAAAACAGTCATAGTGATACGCTATGTAGAAGATATCTGTCCAAACAAAAGAGAGCGTCCTATGCTCGTAGATGTGTACTACTGTACTATCCATACAAGATGTAGAGGCTCTGTTGGCGGGTGCTCGTAACCGTCCATTTATTCGCCAGTACGGGTGCCTTACGATGCCAGCCGATTCCGCTACCAACAGCGGTACTTTGGTAATCATTTCTAGGAATATCCTAACTTTGCAGTTGGTGGACGTGCGATCGCTGGAAAGTTTCTGCAACTGTTGGAACAAAACGACGCTCACCTTCGATGCCGATTTCGAGTGGATTTGCTTTGCGTCGCCTGAGCGATTCGCCTCGTAGAAGATGCCATCAGCACGAACGCCTCCGGCAAAGATAAACCTAGTTCATGCAAGTAGACCCTGCCATGGCAGAGATGGTGGCGACTCTCTATTCTGCATCTATAGCGACGAAATGGCGAGGAGAAATGCGCAAGCTCATCACCAGCGCATACATGATTCCGACCTAACTATACAGAAGCTTTGCTTCCTTCTTAGATGATCTATGGCGATCGACACCTCAATCAGAAGAAGTAATCATGATATGTGCCGTCGTTTGCATGCACGGGGACCTGAGTATGCCGCCACTATCTAGCTTACCATCTGAAGATTCTGCACTCATCGCCGTCTACTCGTGGCAGCACAGCTAGCCTGATATCACATGCAGATATCCAACCCTGTTAGTACAAGTGAAACGCCTACGAACGGGGGATACTTTCACGACTATCTTGACGGGCCCTCACAAAACATGCGCTATACAGAAGAGGCATCGCTACTGCAGGCGATTTACCACGAGCAGAGTGAAGGTCACCACGAGACAATCGGTCTTTCACACGTGATGATTTGCAGCCGCTCGAACTGCTATTGGTCGTTTCCGTCATTCGATCCATAATTAGGAGGTTTCATGAACACGTGCAAAACAAATCATACTACTGCCTCAAGCTAATAACTCATCAACATCTCATATCGCAAGCGCTGATACCACAAACTTAAGGTCATTCCTTACATCGTCACAACATGCAAGCCCAGTCTACACCTACTAGCTCAAGATCGCAAACGAAAGATATCATCTTTACATTGGATTATTATCTGCATTATGTATTGTGTCATTACGCGTCAAAGGTTCACTCTACTCAACAGGCGCGATGGTGCACCTTGGTTCCGCTGCTCTATTCTCCATGGCAGCCGTATCGGTGGATTCTATGCAGGGGATCATGCCAGACCATCGGTTCTGGTATCTTGACCCTGACCTTCATCGCGTCGTTCCCAATACACAGCGTTTCTCATCGTCATCAAAGGCGATTGGCAGAGCGCAGTCGCCCAAACGCTAACATTGCAGGTTGCCTCCATCGTCTCGCTCGTTCCTGCATCCACCCCTCGCACGCTAATGGCAATGTTAGTCGGGTGCTGTTTGGACAGCTGCAGGATGCTTTCGTGGCATGGTGGGTCGTGCTCGGCATGCTGGCATCGCTGCCGTCGAGCAAGACTGCAGCATCGCTTTCCTGCACCAGCGCGGCATATCGGCATCTTAGTAGCCTTGCTACTAATCAATCTACGCCGCCACTCCCTCGTGAAACAATTTGCGTACCATTGAAAGTATGGTTTACTAGACGCCATTAAAAGAGGTTTCAATGCGTGTCGAAGGCGTCGGCCTCATCCTCGAAAATGCCCGAACGAGTAGCATGACGTTGAGTGTGCGGGGCCTCATTCGTTCGCGTTTTCTCCTCATTCACCACACACAGTCAAAACACTGAGGCGCCGTTATGTGTGGCGCCTGTGGCGACTCATGCTAAATACGTCAAGATGGGTCGAAAATGCCCGTGGTATACGTCCGAAGAAACATTATGAAATACCGTTTCTGAGACGTGTCTCACGCTGGGTCGTCGTACCTATTCTGTTCATCGCCACAGGCTACAACTTAACAGCTGAGCGACGATTTTGAGACATAAACTTTTCGTTAGTAATACACAACCGCCTACGCGTGTGCCACCGACCGACAACTTTTTCACCTTCTTAGCCACTACCTCAAGTAGTTACTTTCTTTTCGTCCATCAACAGCCAGCCACTGTTGCCATTGCAGTTAGTAGTTGAGCCCTAATGGGCCAGTTTGCTCATAGGACATTTGCTCATGCGAATTCCCACGGTCCTTCGCCGTCACCTAAATCACCGCTTGAATCCCAGTATAGCCGACTGCTTTTTCCATCAATGCCACCATCGCAGGTGTAGCAAACACAGGTAAGTACCACCACCCATGTAACCTCGCGCTGTATTGTTAGCTCCACTACCACCGTAGCGCTATACCAACTTGTCCAATCTCGATTGCCATAGAAACCCTTTTCTAATCTATCATTCATACACAATACCATTTATTTTCATTCTAGCACTTTTTAGGGATATTTTTCTATTTTATTTTTCTACAAGGCGTATACACTCAACGGTGAGTTTTACTGGAGTTTCTAACACTTGAGGAATCCTCTAAAGAATGGAATATTAAGTAGTTAGCAAAATTAATTACACAATAGACGCTCGTAAAGTGGTACCACGTCATTACGACATTGGTGAAATTTACTCTGCGCACCTGTCTAGTTAACTTTTGCATTATTGTGATTCAATTTTGATACTATTGTTATTTCATTTTATGCCATACCCATACGTTCCATCAGCATTTTAATTTGTGCTTTCATTTCTGCATTTTTCGCATGCTATCAGCATTTTCAAGCTTTCAAGGTCACTGATCATCTTGCATCACATAAATAGAGGAGATTGGTCCCCCTTTGTAACGTTCTGGAGATCGCGTCATTCCAGAGCCAAAACGATAGGTTGCACTAAGTTTGCCATGCTTTTTACCCGCTCATAGTGACGCCTGCATTGAACATGAAATTTTCATTTTACATACTGTCGCCACGCCTAGAGCCAACGCTTGGTTACCTTCATAAGTACCAACTCCTCGCCATAATTTGTGATTTCCGGAGGATCGGTGCCTAATGGATTCATCGTCGACAACGCTGCCGATGTGCTCCTACTTCATTCACCCAGTTTTCTGTCGTTTCTTTTTAGGCTCACCGAGTTGACCAGATGTATTTGCTAATGCTTCTTTCATTTTGACTCTACTGTAGCCACATCATTGTCACCAGCAATTTCGCCAGTCCCTGTAATCGTCCCATCTTTGAAAGTAATAGTACGACGATTTACCAGTGCTATCCATGCTAACAATGGATAATCCTTGATCATTGATAGTCACTTGTTTCTTTGCCTTTATCTGAGCACCATTAGGACCAGAACGGTCTCCAAAAGACACTCAGTATTGGCGGTGACACTACCGTCAGCACTATTCAATTTCACACCTCATCTGGCACCAGCCCCTCGCTGTAATCGCAAAATTCATGGCGACCATCAATATTCACAACGGAATCACCGTCAACCGGCAGTAATGGATCCATCACGACCATTAATATCGAGCCCCATGCTAGCCTTTTTCTATCGATATTGGATTTCCAGCTGCATCTGTACTATTAGGTGTTTCAATAACATCTCCTGCATCTGTAGTTGGTTTTGCCAGCTCTAAATGTACTACTCAAGGTAACTGTAAAAGAATGTCACCTTCTGTTTTATTACTACATTGATAGCTTTTCCATCACTGGCTACATCGATGACCTCTTTCATGCATCTTTGATAACATTTTGCTTCCTGTTTCTGTTAAGCCATCCATATAGCTTTTCCGTCCACGTCTCGTCGCAGTGGCTACCGAGTTAAAACGATCACTGATGGTCGTTAAGCATCACCTAACAGTGTTCACAGATTTAGCATTACCATCTTTATCTGTTGGGTGATAGGTAGGATTCGTCAGTACCATCAGCACCGACAGTAGCTCCACTCTCCTAAAGCGGTAGCTATCTCAGTTTCGCATCAAACAGTTGCTTGCCCGTTGCCGCATCTTTAGAGGTAGAAGAAATAGTTCCATCTGCCATACATTAGATAATCGTAGGTGTTGTCGTACCATTTGATTTACCAAGGTGGCTTGAATTTGTTCCGTTCTCACTGGTTGTGCTGCTCCAATTGGATTACCATCGATCCTCACTTTCATTAGCCTTATAATATTTTCCATTATTAGCTTTTGTTAATCGATTTCCATCTGCATCTGTATACACAACAGAACCAGCTCACTCATTACGAAGGGCATTTATCTTTATCCGTAATCAGTTTTACCATTTAACCCATCTTGCCGTAAGACCTGTACTCTTTTGCCGTTCTCGTTTACACCATCACGACCATCTGCTGAGGTGTCACTAATTTTACAATTTCTTTTAATTGGTCCTTTACCTTATCTGAGATGATTCACTGTAGTCTGTATTACCTTGGCTACTGTATAATTCATCTGTTACACCTTTTACATTCAGTATATCTGTTTTTAGATTTAATTCCACTGCATTGGTAGCCGTATCATTACCATCTTTTGTTACATCCCCAGCAAAGGATAATTTAGTGCTATCTGTAATTTCCGTTTTTAATGCGGTTAATTTCTCATTAAAATCTTTTGAGAGTCTACTATTCAACAAGTAATCATCGTATTAATGCTAGTTTTCGCATTGCTCAAACGTATTTCCTCGATCATAACTCTGTCATCGATACCATCTACTTTCGTAGAAAGATTCGCCACCGCCGTATTGGCTGCATTAGCTGTTGCTTCTACAGTTCCCACTTTTGTGGTCAAATTAGTTAACTTCGTTTTTGTATCCCCTAAGTCAGTGGTAAGGTTGGTAATATTCGTCTCCGCACGTTGTCACACGTGTAGTTTACAGCTCATACACTTTGCTTTCGTTGCCACGCCGTAACTGTTACCTTCATCATCTTTTTAACAGTGCCAGTGCCGTCCACTTTTCTAACACGATATACCATTTTGTATCAAAGGTATATTCACCTCTCACATGCAGTTCCGCTGTTTTATCCACCTTTATCAACGGGTTGAAGTTTACTAATTCATCTTTTAACAACTGTATCACGCAATGCGGTTTCAATTTTGCTGCATTATCTGCATCTGTCGTGTCTACATACGTAGTATCCGCTTTTCTTACCTAATTCTGTAGTCTCAGGAGGTATCTGCCTTCTCACCTAATTCAGTATTCACATACGTTATATCAGCTTTTCCTGCTACCGTTGTGCGTCAATGCTTCCTAATTTAGCTGCTAGCTACATCCGTAATTTTGAAAGCTTTATCTCACCGTCTGTTGGTTCCCATTTTCTTGTTCCAGTGTCACCTCACCAGTATCTGCATTCACCGCATAGCTTTTGGCTTTCACATGGAGTTCATCAGCTTTTATCCAACTTATTTTTCAGTAGCCGCTGTAATTGAATTGGTCAGTTCTGTTTTTTGCATTTTGCCAGGCTGTATCACCGCCGCCTTAGCTGCTGTTTAATCGATTATTCAATTCCTCAGTACTTACCTTATTTTTGCATGCCTTGCACGAATCTTCGCTGTCATCCTTATCCAGCTCATTATTTCAGCACATCACGCAAAGCAGCAATATCATCTCGATTCGCAAAATTTGCTTTCGCCGCATTAAAGTCTGCTGTTTCTAATTTATTCGCCAAAGCCGCATTTACGCGGTTTTTCTCGGTTGTAAAATCAGCGGTACTTACTTTTTGCCTCACCTCTGTAGTTAATGTAGTAATATCGGTTTTGCTAGCCACACCAGACAAATGACATCCTGATTATCTTGTACCACATTATTACTATACTTGTTTCAATACCACATTGCCGTTCGCATCAACGGTATACGTATTTTGACCACATGTAATTCTGCTGTAGCATCCAACTTACCGCTAGTCAAGTGTGCTAAATCAGCTTTTTTCACCACTGTATTAGCTAACGCATCTTCTAATTTCGTATTTGCCTCAGCTAATTTCGCGTTCACATAATCTGTGCTCGCCTTCGTTCCTAACTCAGCTGCTCTACATAGGACTTTCATCAGACTTTTTCAGCTAACTCGTAGTGAAAAGTATTCGTATCTACTTGCCTGCCACACGTAGTTGTTAACGTATCCAATGCAGCTTACTTGCCACACCTTTAATCACCACATCTTTTTCCAGTTGCACAGCTCCATTTTCCATTGGCTGTTTTCAAAGGTGACATTGCCTGTACCGTCAATGTCATACTCCCCTTCTTCACATGGAGCTCGTCCGTTTTATCCACCTACGTCGTTCCAAGTGTCCCACATCTGTGACATTGGCCTTTTTCATTCCATTTCCCCTAGTGAAAGTATCATTGCTCACCTTTGTATCTAATGCCGTTTTCATGCTCCAGCTGTAGCTAGTTTATTTCTTCTGCTGCACTCTAACATCCGCAGCCACTACACAGGAGTCACTGTCGCATTTCCATTTGTATTAGTCACAGTTAGAGCATCTGTATTACCACTAGTAATCTTATTTTATCATTGGTAGAAGCAATGGTAATAGCTCCTGTGTTCACATCCGGAGTTACAAACATTGTTCCCGCTGTTAACGTCAGCTGATGCTCCTTTGGCACCATTTCTGCTGTAGTGGCACCATTTACAACTTTTTAACGTTTTCAAACCCGTCAGCCTCTCTAAGGCTTTTAATTGTTTCACATTGACCGCATCATAATCATCGGAACCACCTCACACTGACAATACGACGAGTGATGGACCTGTATCGAGATTCATTTCCTATTCCCCAGGGATACAATACTACTTTCCCGTATCATTCACAGCATCTCCAGATAAGTAGGCAGCTGCATTTTTCGCATCCCCAGCCACGGTTGTGCATCCTTCACCTAGAGCGACGGAATGTGCTAGGGCGGCATTAGCACTTTTACCGATTGCAATAGAGGATGCCCTGTTGCTTGTAAAGTGTATTACCAAGAGCAATCGCACTATGACCAGATGCTAATGTGCCATTAGATCCAATGCCGATACCGCTTTGACCAGTAACGCTTGACATGTACCCAACGTGCTACGGCACCACCGGCATTTTCACCAACAGTCATATTGAATCCACATGCCCACCGCTTGATTACCCAATACGTTGGTAATATACCCAATCGCTGCACTACCATCCTGCTTAGAACTTACTTGAAACCCAAGACCACCGCTTTGTTTCCCTTCTACCTTAACTGTAGAACCAATTGCTGTCGATCGCATGCTGCTTTGCTAATACATCATACTGATAGCCGTCGTAGCTACGCCAGTTGCAGATGCAGTGGAACCCATGTAACAGTATGGCACCACTATTACTACTGTTTTCTGTACCAATCATGCATAGACTGAGTTCCAGATTGCTGCAGGAGCTCTCTGTTAGATCTGTTCCTGCACTCGCCGATAGCAATACCGCCTGTGTTGCATTGGCTGTCGACTTTTTACCAAGTGCAACGGTACCTGCAAAGTGCTCGCACTAGCACCATTACCTACTGCTAATGCACTATCTTCTGTAGCTCAGATGTATTACCTCACCGCCACTGTGTTAGCAGCTGATGGCTTTTGAGGTATTACCTACAGCCACCGCACTAGCACCCGTTGCTTCTGGATTTGTATCCATAGGCGGCTGATGTAGCGCCCGTGGCTTTTTGATTCACTGCCAATTGTCACTGATGTAGCGCTCTGTCGCTGTTGCTTTTATGGCCCTAACGCGATAGCCTCCGTAGCTCCCTGGCCTTTCATTACTACTGGCAATAATGTTCTCCAGTTTCTACAGTAGATAAGCGACTCGATAGCAATACCCGCCGATGCCCAAAGCCGTCAAAAATTACAATGGCAATGGCATCATTTTCATTAGGCTTTCACCTTTTTCCACTAAATGCGCCAGAACCTATAGCCACTCACATTTTCTCTGGTGCTCGCATCGGCCCAATACCTACGGAGAAACGACCACTGACTTCACATCTTGACCCATGGCAGTAAGCAAACCGATTGCTGGCCTTAGCTCCCCACCAATGGTAAACGACAGCACCATTCGATGTATTGCCTCTGGAATCGCTCGTTTCTACTGTCGCTACTTGTGCACCTACCGTCAGCGCCGCCAATACGCTAGCTACAACGATTTTCTTTTTCCACTTCTGTTCTTTGCTACTCAGATACTACGATATAGCATTGTTAGATTTGCTCCAAATAACTTTTTGAATAACTTTGTTCATCTCATGATAGAACCTCCTAATTCATATATTATTTATAATTACTATACTATAACTAAAAACAGCTATATACTTACTTAATTAGCTGCTATATACAACTCATTACATCCAGCCACTTATATCTAACTCATGCATAGATAAGCTATGGCATTCTTTTTATAATTCTTACATATATTATAGCATAGTAAATCTCATTATTTTCAATATTTTATTTTGATTTATTGTTTATACTCTAATATTTCATTAGTTTTTGCCAGTACTAGCCTATAACTACTAATAATTTCTTGCTATAAGAATACACTACACGTAGACCAACCTTCACTAGAAGATATAGATTCTATAGTGATTATAACTTTTTGATACTTTATTCACCCTATCATAGAATCTGGTACTTTTAGTATAACCTCATGCTCTCTCCCTAAGAATCGCAGGTTAACGTAGCAACCTTGTGGCGTTCCTTACTACCCTAAATCACACAACACAAGAAAAGCACGGTGTGCCCTAGAACAAAACACCACAAACTATCTTCCGAGGAACGCGGTGATGAGTAGAAAAACTTGTGGCACCTCATATTGACTGAATTATACCAATACAAAACGAGCGCGACATGTTCTGGAAGAAACCTAACCACTGTATCAGTTTGCGGAGGAATATGTCGCGCGTCGTTCATTTCACACTCAATGTGTAGCTACAAATTTTCATAGCATCGCAAGAGACGACATTATGAAATATCGTTTATGAGAGAGGTCATACTTTTCCTTCCCAAAGGAATACGGTTAGGCGTAGCAGTCTAGCGGCGTTCCTTACTACCTAAATCATACAAATATAGGCAGTTCATGGCGTGCTCCTGAACAAACATTATGAAACTACCGTTTGTGAAGGAGTATGCATCGGGCCTTTTCTATATTCAGTTAAGAACGCCACAGACTGCATAGCGTTGCTAAGTGACGTTTTACCTCGGGTTGAAATTGTAAAATGACAAGCTAGAGAAGTATTTAGTTTGTTCACCTTTTGTTTCTGTTGGGAATGCTACTCTACGCCTACTACGTTCAAGCCATTAGCACCTACTGTAACTGTTGCTTTTACCTTGTGCATCAGCTTGGCTTTCATTAGTCAAATCATTGATAACGTCTTTCGATTAATGGAGCGTTAGCATAAGGCATGCCATCTTTGTATACTTGGATTTCATAAGTATCGCCTTTGCAGCAATGTTAATGGGTTAACGCTTTGGAACGATTTCGATTGCATATTTAAACGTTGAGGTTTTACTGCTGCATTCCAATAGTTTACATTGTATTTTTACTGCATGCGTCGATTTCACAGCATTCGGTACGTCCTTCATCATAGCATGGTGCATTTTGACCATCTTTATCTTTTGTAAAGTAACCATAGTCAAATGTAGTTGCTGTTGTGCCTAGTACTTCTCATCTGATAGTTACATTGTGTTCTAAGGAGGAATCACTTTCAAGGCCATTGGATTGTAGCGTTACGTCATAAGCTCGCAAAGCTTTTCACCATGGATGGTCTAGTATGCATTATCTAGGGCCTTCCCCTAATACCAATGTTGGTCGATCGACACGTTCTGCAAAGAATACGCCATGGGCAGATGCATTTGCGCCCACAGATACTGCAACTCTACTAATGCCAATGCAAGAATAGCTAATTTATCATTTTGGATACCTCCCATGAAATATAAAATTATACCTTCTATATCTGTACTCTTTTGGGAATGACTAGTAATATTTATGATTATGAATAATTGCTATAGTTAGCTATATATATCTCATTTGTAAACGAAACGATTGCTCATCATTATAGAATTAGATGAACAATGCTTCAAAATGTCTCTAAAATCACTGCAATACTGGACGTATCACAGCAACCTAAGAACCAAATTGTCAATACCAAAATACCAATAAAGAACCAAAGCTGAGCACCTAATAGTTTTTCTTGCCAATTATAGGGCAAATATTGAAGTAGTACATAAAATCCAATAAAGCCTGGTACTGGCAACATATTAAAGACCCCAAAGCCGATGCTCAAAGTCACGATGTAGATGAAACCATCTGTAAACCCCTGTGCTGATTGTCGAGTTGCATAACCACAGACATACCCATGTAGGCAAGGAATGCCACTAAAATATTAGTACCCAATCCAGCTAAGGCAATTTGCACCATCGCCGTCCGGATTTTGTAAAAGTGATACGGTGAAAACGGAATAGGCTTACCCAATCTCTACGCTGGCAATGAGCATGACCAGCACGCCCAACAAATCTCAGGTGAGCAAAAGATTGATTGTATCTCGTCCCCATTGTCCTCGGTGCGTCATCCTAGACGGATAGCCATTTTGCTCTGAGCATAGTTAAATATCGAAATTGGTGATAGCAATAGCCGGTAGCATCGCAATATAATGAATTATATCTTCATAACATTCCTTGCATCCTCAAAACTCATCTCTTTATTACACACACGATGTCTCACCGTTCCTCCATATATAGGAGACAGAAAATTTCCTACCAGTGATACACACACCCTTACCAGTGAGGGGACACATCCTGCACTATTCTATGGCATACTGCAGTAAACTAAATTTAACAGCAAAGCACACGAGGAGGCCTATTATGAGCAAAACCAAAAGTTCATCATTTCGATTCCTTGCGAATTACTGTACCAACTATATGTGACGAAACACATGACCACCCGCGATATTGCCAAACAATTACAATGCAGTCAGCACCATTTGTCAACGCCTACGAGACTATGGGGATTCCCTTTCACAGTAGAACACCAAATATCCCCAAGGAGGAACTGATTCACCCTCTGAAAGTGGTACATCCATCAAAGCCATATAGCTCAGCACTTTCATGCTGCATCCTCGAACCATCCATAGCCGTTTGTCGATGAATGGCATCTGAGAACCTCGCCCTAGTTCTTCTAACTAACAGCATTACCTAATCTCCTATATTCTAGAATCCTACAACAGAGTGAACTAGTGCCGCCAGGATTGGTCGAGAATTTACAGGTATCACTCTTCTACAATCATCTCATGTGCTACAACGTCATGGTATTCCTCCGAAATAGTATGAAACGAATCGACCTACCTATTGATGATATTTGCCAACTCTCATACACAGTACAAGTTTCTCATTCTACTATCCATATTGGACAACTATATGCTGTCAAACCCTCTACCATCGCCTCCGGTTGCGGGAACGAGGGATTACTTTACGAGGAAACAAGGAACAACTCCCTACACATAGCATTATTTCTAAATATGTCCAAGGCACTCCATTGTGCTACTAGCAATGCATATCATACCACTAATACCATACACTCGGAATTCGCTCATTCGTCATGAATGTGTATCAAAAGCACCCCTGTATTCGTACATATGCTTTGGTGATATATACGCTACACCAAGATGAGCAGAAAGGTCCGTAGCTGAAATTAAGCTAGCCATTACGGATGTCATCCAGAAACCATTCGTCGCATTGTAAAAAGATATGCCACCTAAGATCTATCCATTGATATCCTGCTATGCGATTCCAGTAACGTATACTAAAAGTGAATATATCATTTTTAAAAAGGGAGTTCATCATGGAGTATATCTTTTGCCCTACTACCTACTTTATGCATAGGTATCGCTAGCAGCCTTTATCCTCGATTTACGGGGATTACTATTTCCTTCTTAGTAGTGCCAACCCTATTATATTGGGGAGCTACACCAGTAGAAGTTGTGTCATTTATGTTGACATTTTACTATTGTATAATATATTTACCCTTTAGAAACAAGGATGTATGATTAGACTTTTAAAGAGTTAACCTTCTTCCCTGGTTGGAAATTAGCCATTCTCTTGTTATCTCTTCGACTAAGTCTTGTATCTCCTCATGTATCCATCGGATTACTTATTTTCCTTTATCTTGGAATTAGGGGCTGCCTTATACAAACGTATTCCTGAAAAGCAGAGCGACCCTACCCTAAACAAATTGGAATTTCTCCTACAGCCTCTGTCTGGAACGATCGTCGGTGTCTTAGCATCACCATCATATTCCTGATACTGGGTACTTTCCTTTTGGTAGGGCATTGCCATGTTTGGCTTAACTTGGTTTGTCTTACTATGCAGGGCGCTAATCGCTATGCTATGCGTCAATCCTGACTGCTATTTGGCCATCCTTATCCTTACTTATTAGTGCTCTCGGATTGGAAATCTCCTCCTATATTCATGGGTGAAACGAAATTTCCCATCTCCATTTGATCGTATCGTGCCTATGGTCGCTGTCACGGTGGCGCTTTTGCTCGGGTACCCATGGTTCTATTCGTACTAGAAAAACCAATTCTCCTTAGCATCTCTAATTGCTGCCGTTGGTTGTGCTTTGGCATTCGTATGTTTGATATCTATCGGATTCAGTAAGTCTGGTAAATTCTCTTGTTAATCATTGGTTTAACCATCCTTATCCCATAGCTTTGTTATATTTGGTAAGTCCTGGCACCAGTTAGGCATGGGATGCAGTAATCAATTATTACAAGCACCAATTACGGAATAATTGATTACACTCATAAAAGGAACTACAGCAAATTAGTTCTACATTAAATAAACAGAGGAAGTCGATCAAAATGTATCAACTCTCCTCTTTCTTTATAAGTCTATCCCTGCGGAAAAGCCCCTACAAACCCCACACGCTCATATCTGGTAAATGATTTATCTGCGTACATGGTTTGCAATGTATCCATACACCATGGTATGGTCACATCCTTCTTCACATACATATGTTATATCCATCTTTATCTAAGGTGACTCTAGATTTAGCTGATCCGGTGGTCTTTCATCCATAATAGCTTGGATAAAGTGGCAGTTTTCTTTTGTGAGATCTAAAACAAACTGAAAAGATACACGTTCATCTGCCACAATCTGATGTAGCACTGTTTTCACATCGTGACCAGGTGCCTTGTTCATAGGTTTCTCTATCCGTATTCAAGTCGAAACATTATGTTTCTCCTGTTCAATGCGGATTACATCGCCAATACGGATGGCATAATTCATCCAATTGTTCTCGATCAGGACCTTCTGCCATAACGCGAATTAGAGGCTCTCGTACCAGATGGACGCACTCAAAAATACGACCATTACTACCCAATTCATTCTTCCGGCTCATCGAATCAGCATCTCGAATCAGCTGTATTCGTTTCCAACCAGCCTTTTCGTCAACACTCGTACATTGCACCAACAATTGAGGATACTTCGTCATCAAACCAGCTAATTCAGATAAAGATTTTCCTTTTTCTTTCATGATGGACAAGGTTTGCACAGCTGTCAATAACCCGTCACCAGTACTGTTGTAATCCAAGAAAATGATACTGATCCAGATTGTTCTCCCAATAGAGTATCCATCAGCAGCATTTTTCTAGTACATAGCGATCACCTCACAGCTGTGCTGCATGTCTGCATCCCCAACTCTTCTAGCCGCCTATGAAACCCGATATTGCTCATCACAGTACCTACAATCATGTTCTCTTTCAACTGTACCTCTGCTCTTCAAGTGTAATCCGCACAGAGCAACATAATTTGTCCCGTCTAGAACTTGGCCTTTTTCATCTACCATTAAACAACGATCTGCATCACCATCATTGGCAATCCCCACCTGAGCACTCTTCACGAAGCGACTGCCTCTGTAATCCTTCTAAGTGCGTAGACCCTGCGTTATCGTTGATGTTCGTGCCTGTTGGCTCAACATTGATAGCCACTGACCTCTGCCCCTAATTGACGTAGGATCGTAGGTCCCACATAGGACGCCGCCCATGGGCTCCATCATAGACAACTCTTAAACCCGTTAGCGTCGCTAGTAGATACTACGAAGTTTACATATTCTTCCACCCAGTCTTGATGGTAGAAGATTTGAGTTCCAATATCACCTTTTGTATGGGCGTGGCAAGCAATCGTCTGCACTAGCTTACATATTCTTCAATTTCATCTTCTACGGCGTCTGGCAATTTAAAGCCGTTACCATCAAAGAACTTTAATACCATTATCTGATATGATTATGCGATGCAGAAATAGCACACCCTGCTGTACATCCTTTTTGACGAACTAAATAGGCAATACGCTGGTGTCGGTGCTTCTCCCAAAATAATCACATCACCACCTACCGCACACAATACCGGAGGCTAAGTGCATTTTCAAGCATACCTCCTGATATACGTGTCACGTCCAATTAAGAAGGTTGACGATCTACAGATTGACTAAAAGTAAGACGCCGCTGCCCGACCTAAATGATAGGCCAACTCTGGCGTTAAAAATTCATTGACTCAAACCTCGTACACCCATCTGTACCGAAACAATCTACTCATGACGATCTCCTTTCAAAGGGCCATATGTATTCATAATTAGTATGGCAGTTTCTGCCCCATCTAAGGCGGCACTATGATGCCTCCTGCATATCTCTGCACCTTCCCGATGGATAGAATCCTTCGTGGACTGTGAAAGCCTATTGTCGTCTCGTAGCAATGCGAAGCTGCGTTGATGTCCTGTTTCCACCCCAGTCATACACACATGGTCCGCATCAAAAACCCTTGTATACGCCGTCCAAACATGGCAAAGCTTCCAGCCAATGTATTCGCTCATATACTCCGCAACATTGACGGATATCCGCTGTGTCACACCAGGTTCATAACTCTAAGCCTTCCGTTGTACATCATTCGTATCAGTACGACCCAAGAAAATGACCTCACTGTCTGAATTGGTGCATGGTAATTACGACCTCCCACCATAAAAAGCCTGTTCTTCCCATTTTCGTTGGAAAAAGTCTACTCCCAGCTAAAGGATGCGCCTCCAAAGTCACGAGGGCCTACAGTGAACCACCAATGCACTATTCGCAATCCCACTGTCACGAGCGTATAAACTCATACCATTGGTCACAACACTGCCTTCTTCAGAGGCGCTCGCCACAACTTGTCCTCCTGAGTACATACAGAAACTATAACAAGAACGATCTTGTTCTTTATCATGATACACTAAAGAATATTCTGCTGCTCCCAACCCAATATCTGCGGGATGCACGCCATATTGTGACGTGTCGATTACATCTCGATCATGCTCGATACGAACACCGATAGCAAAGGATTTACCTTCCATCTGCACACCTCGATCATAAAGCATGCGATACGTATCCTGTGCACTATGGCCAACCCCTAACATCACAATATCTGCAGGGATTCGTTCTCATTCCATTAATGATCAACGCCGTGGTTACAAACTTGGTCTTGTACTTCAATATCTGTCAGATGTGCACCAAATCGAACGTCTCCACCCCAAGCTAATGATTTGCTGACGCATAGCTTTTTACCTATATGGCGCAAAATATCTGTTCCTACATGAGGTTTATGTTTATATAAAATTTCTTTAGGAGCCCAAATTTAAGCAAAGTACGTAGCAATCTCATGAAGTCTTGATGTGTCACACGGGTCGTTAATTTACCATCTGAAAAGGTACCTGCGCTTCTCCAAACTGTACATTATCTGATTCTGGCTTGATACCCTCTTCCAGAATTGTTTCTACGTCTAAGGTACGCTGGTCTACATCTTGCCCCTGCTCTAAAACGATAGGGACGATATCCTCTCGGGCTAAGTAGAATGCCGCCAGCATCCCTGCTGGTCCAAAACCTACCACCACTGGTCGATGTTGCATCTGACTTAGTACCACACAGCAGTATGGGATCTCGGTATTTCATGGTTCCATCAAGGTAATGTCTTTATGGCGGCTTAATCATCAATTGTTGCTCTTTGCTCTACTTTCTATAAAGTGTACACAAAAGTAATATGTGGTCTTCCTAGCATCTACAGCCCTCCGTACTCACATGAATCGCTTTTAATACGTCCTTGTAATGGGCTATATATAACAAGTAATACTTCTAACTGCTCTGCCTCTTGCACGGGTATCCGAAAATTAATAATACGTAACATGTTTCTTCTCTACATATGTGGTTCAACTCTCACTTTCACCACAACCTCGGTCTGTAGGTTGTTGTCACACCATCTGGTAGAAACTAAACTATACACCAGTAAAGCTTACCGTAGCAACATCTACTTGAATATCGATAGTCTTCACACCATCAACACCATTGAGGATAGATTCTTTCCCCTGCTGGGTAGATCAATTTCTTTAGGTTCCACTCACAACACGTTTAATCGTGATCCTACTCGGTACAGTCCCCACTATATTTGGTTGAATAGGTACCTTTTTCTCCATCTCGAATACGCTCTAATCTCATATTGAATTTGCAGCTCCCTCAGAGTAATCGTTAACCCTTCATACCTCATTCCCAGACTGTATCTACATGCTAAAAATATCACCTACTTCTGTAAAGCTTCACGATGCTTTATCTAGGTTAATACGAATCACAGCATAAGATGCTTTTGACTTACTATGGGTCTGGTCCAGAAATCGTTACCGTCGTAGGCATGATTTTGGACCTCTTTAATAGCAATATCATTTGGCACTGTTCCCAATGGATGTACCTGTACTTGCACTTCTTTTCACCATATATTCATCCACTGTAACGGTGACATTTTTCTGGTGTCATACTCGTCTATGAAAGTCCCTGTTGGGGCAGTAAATTAATAGGTATATTTTCCTGACCCATACGAGCATTTTTCATATTCACATAGGCTTTTCAATACAGATGGGTTAATATCAAAGATGGCATTGCGAGGTCCTCGTAAATGAACACGCACTTCACTCGGCACCCCTTCTACTAAAGGGCTAGTTTTCATCTAAGTTTTGCACTTGTACCGCAGTACGGTGTAGGCTACTTCAACGATCGGGTTTTGATCCTTCATAACATACAGCCACATACCAATGGCGCAAAATAAGCAAAACAACTTCTATGCCCCAATTATGTTTTTAACTTACTATCCAATGCATCATTTCGATTCACCCCGTTTTATTTTTAGTAAAGACTGACTGCACCTGGTGTTGGCTCCAGTAAAGGTCAACATAACTGTGCGCAATGTATCTTCCGTAACACCACGGTGACTTTCTCCGCCCAAAGCATAGGAAATTTGTCCTGCTTTCTTCACTGACCACCACCACTAAGGCATCACTTTCACTTTGCCCTAAGGCTGAAATCGGGATGTCGTGTCCCTCACCCTTTACTCACATCTACGATTTTGACTTACGGGAAGTAAGCTTGCAGCCGTCTCGATACGACCGTTACGAATGATTACTGCTCCATCATGGAGAGGAGATTTTGGATAAAAATAAATTCATTAACAATTCACTCAGTCATGAGTCTGTCAATACGTGTGCCTTGGCATAGATAGCACGTCTAATTTCACTTTTTCTTTCAAAGACCATGAGAGCCCCAATTTTACGATTTGATACATTACTCACGACAGGCAATGACGACTTTTTACAACAGATAAGTTAATTTCTTCTTTAGAAATTTTAGTACGATGAGAAAAATCCAGTACCCTACTACCCAATTGTTCCAGAGACGCTGCAATTCTGGCTGAAATAGCAATGGGTAAGGCAATCATAGACTGCCACACTTTTGCTGCATCATCCAACCTATACGTATGCAAACCCATCAAAGTGTAGCTACATGATATTTAAAACAACTAATACGCCCAAGCCTTTATAATGCTTCCAAGGCCCTTGTATTTTTAACTAGACGATATAACCAATAAAATAGTGTGGCTACAACTATAATATCTACGATATCTAAGAACCGTAATGTAGCATAATGTAGTTTGTAATTGAAACAGCATAGAATATCTCCTATCCTTTCTATTACTAAAATAAGGGCACATGCTCATGCATGTACCCTTTATTGTATCCTATATTAGTATCTAGTAAACCTAGTAGTTATACATGGTGTTTCTCGATGAGTACGTCCATGTTACCGCCACAAAACCATACCTTCTTTAATCGCCACATCATCGTTCAAATCCACATAAATACGACGGAAACGTTCTTCTTTTTCCAATGCATCTATCGCACTTAATCGAATTTCATTTTCTGCACGGCCCCACTGATAGTACCACAAAAGATCGATCCATCAGGATGTACAATCATCGTAGTACCTGCTTTGCGTGGAGTAGAGCCATGTGTATTTAAAATTGTTGTTACCAAGCTATGTGTCTTGCTTATGTAGCTGTAAATACTCACAAACTCATACTTCATGTGTATACTCTTTTTGATAAAAACCCACTCTGGACTTTTACGATAAGACACTGCCATGTATTCTGCTACATGATGGATAGTGTGCTATCTCTTCATGTTTGGCCCTAAATCTAACCCTATAGGACCATATAATATACTAACTCTCTGCTGTGTCCAACCTTCTTCTTTCAACACTTCAGAAAGCATGGAAAATACGTTTATGGCTACCCATGATACACTTACATAGAAAGCGGCAAACACATGTCGCACTTGATGCAAGCATATGCTATCGAACTCATGAGCTCTAGTGACTACCACTATGCCAGTATACGTCATGAAGATTCAAATTATCCTGTAATGATGTAAAAATCTAAAATGTACCTGTTTTACCTGAGAATCAAAAAGTTTTCGTAAGTATTCAGCCTTTCTGGTCATCCACGACGGTGACACCGCAACCAATGAATAAAATTATCAGCCACACAGCGGCTTACGTGACCAGCCCCTAGAATGAGGACTCTTATTTTACTACTGGTTGTAGAAACATTCCATATCTTCACTAGAAAATAATTGTGGTTCTATGCTTTGAGGTAATTATAAAGCCTTCAATGGCATTTTCGCTACACCCACGTCACCAGTATGGCTATACATCACTTTATCGCCTTGTCGCTCCTCAGATAAAATCGTTACAATCAACGATGATTCATCTTTTGCCATACGTTCTGCGCACATCACGTGATTCATGGGCACTACCTTATCTGCTCATATTCCCAAGCAGTGATGGCCTCCATCACACCACCGCCCAGCTAATGCTTTATCTGTATAGTAAAAGCAATGGCTCTTTCACATCGTGCGTCCACATCCGCTAATTTAAAGCCTTCGTTATTAATATATTAGACGCCAAAATGCCTGTAAAGTGCCGGTAATTTTTGCATGCACTGCACATCCTCTATATAGCCCTATGATAGAACTCTGCCTCTACTCGATCTCCAATATGGCTTTTCGCTAAATAGACCATCCGTTGGGGATTTTATCACTCGCTCATGAGTATAACCTCCCACACTGCCCGGAACTCTGTATTAGCCAATGCTGGTCCTTTCATAAAATACATCGTCCCAAGGTATGACCACGCATAGCTTCAACTACAAGCATGTATCATCCTGCCAGCATTGGAATCCAGGACCGCAATCCAATGACTAAAAGGAGCATCACTTTTTGGGTGCCTACATTTCGCTCTCACAAGATTGCATCCACCACGATGGTTGGTTGTATCGCAGCCACGGTTCATACAGGGCCCAGTGGTGACAACAGGAATTGCTCACGACCTCTAGTACCTTTTGCCACATCCTGTAAGTGGCACATGACGTGAGCGCAAACGCCTAAAAATCATTTCCTCGGTGCACCGTACTCCATAGGACACTTCTGACGAATCATCGGTAGAATGGCACTCTCATATCATCACAGGATACCCTGCCCGCCACAATCGATACACAGCACCAGATGCCACGTCTCCACCGCGCATGGATTAAAATCATTGGTCTCATAAGGTCCTCCTTCGCCTCGCCACATGGTCATAGTCTTTCGTATCAATATCAATACCACTATGCATAGTACGTTGCCTTTCAAGCTAAGCATAGGTAACATGAGGAGAACCTTTCACTCGCAAAATGACACGTCCCATATCGGAATCAATCGTAATGCATCCGCCCAATCATCTACAAACACTACGGGATTACCTCTGCCTGATGCGGTCCATACTGTGGCTGTACAATGGCTTTCTGTCGCCTATGTCTCTGAAAGCGTGACACAAGTCGTCAATGACTTGTCCATCCAATAGAGGTTGGTTTCGATCACACCACATTGCAATTGCCTCTAGGCGATCCTTCTGTATGTTCCCATTGTAACAAGGCTCACTCAATCGGATAGATGTACCTCTGCCCTAGTTGTGGTTCCTCATTAAAAACAGGAATCCCCTGCACCTTACGCACCATATCCTCAACCCCCATACGTGGGCGTCAGACCACTGCTAGCGGTTGTATCCTCACCATACTTGAGAGCAACTTAGCAAGGTATGTCCTTGATAGGTCAATAATTGCTTTGGCGCATCCCATACGCCTCTGACTGTCCAGCCCCTAATAATACACATCCTATTGCCAAGCAAGCACCCCTTTTGTATACAACAATTTTCACCATATCCATTAGCCAACACCACTTGTGTAATGGAAGAGGTTGCAAGGCCTGTAAAAATGCATCCACCATCAAGCTGGAGTCTACCGTATCGCATCCTGTACAGAACACAATTGTTTCCCCTCATATATTGAAAGATACCATTGTCGTGCCTTAATAGTTTTACAACCCTTCAGAGTGATTCTATCCCCTAGTGGATCTCCATAATAGCCTGCACTTCATGCGATGCAATATAGTCCCTGTGAGAGCGGTTTGCCTAGGACCTGCACATTCACTACTGCAATAGTAGTTACCGTTTTAGTCGGTATCACCGGTTCAGAGATTTAGATGCCAACCACTTGGTTTTCGGCATCTGCCCACAACAATAGACCAATCTGGATGAAGATTATGTAAATGTATTTAGTAATCTGATCTAGTCCTACTACTTTATGACCGCACCGCTTGAAACCAAGACCCCATCTGACCTTTGTTCATTTAGTTCAACAACATGAGACTCACCTAGTGTTACGTCATCCCTATAGTAGGGATTCCAAGAGCCACTTGTTCAGACTCATCTGTTAGAATGTCACCACTCACTGGTCTGCCTAGACTCACTGCCATAGCACCCAGTTTAGATACAATAGTTGTTTTGCCACCGCCCCACGACAGCAAGTATCCCTGCTCTAGTAAGGATTCTAGTACTTCCTATCACCCATCTTGACTCTCCTATTGCTTACCGACTTATTTTTCTTGTAATGCCTTATAAACACGTTCCGGAATCATTGGCAATGCGTAACTTTCTGCACCTGTGCATTCAAGATAGCCCCTTGAATCGCTGGACAAGATCGTATTGATAACAATCTCCAATGGATTTAATACCGTAGGCTCCTGTTGGTTCATGGATTCTCAAAAGTCTACATGAATATTACCAGTATCTAGCCGTGTTGGTAATTTATAATGCATGAAAACTTGTTCGTTTCTAACACACACCACGAGAAGAATAGCGAATTTCTTCATACAATGCCATACCGATACCTTGTACTATACCACCTTCTGTTTGTACAGTGGCTAGATTTCTATTCACAATCGTACCACAATCAACACAGCATAATAGTTTTCAGGCGTTACTTTTACCAGTTTCAAGATCACTTTCACCTCTGCAATGCCTACTCATGAAAGGAGGGGAGATGCCTGATCTACCCCCAAGTAGCCATACCACTTGCTAAGTTCCTGGCCCCGATACAAGCTTTCTGGTGCTAACCTTTAGTAGTCATTGTTTTAGAGTCATCTTCAGTCCATGCTTTTTCTCCATCGAAGGATAATGTGTTTTGGATCCACTTCCATTAGACGACCAAATTTTGTAGGATCTTTAATTCGTCACAGTCATTTTTGTAGCTGTACCTGTCACATAGGTCGTACCGATGCATAGGAGTCGATCGAATGGTACCACGTCAGTATCTGCTCTATATACCATCATCATCATCCATGACAGCCCAAAGCTCAAGCAATTTGTGCCAACGCCGTATTGGAACCTTGGCCCATATCTGTAGAACCAGTAAATAACATATACGTACCGTCATCCAGCATGCGTACCTCTACAGAAGAGAATCAATATTATTATGCTAGACCCTTGAAGGCAAGTGGCTACCTAAACCGTCGACGATCACATCAATTTTCCATGCCTTAGGACGATTATCCCAATTGACATATCTTTTGTTTTTGAATGGCTCTTTAACAAAACCAGATTCCAAAATTTCCTGATGGAAAAAGATTGTGCAAGTCTTACACCAATTAAGTTTTTAAACGTAGCTCATTTCATCTACACCCATGGTATGAGCTTAATTCGTAATAGCACACCCAGGTGGCCACAAGGCTCTGTAGCGCCATAACCACGGAACGCACTCACTCTGGGCATATGGGTTCGTATACACCACATTGATCATAATGATGGCTTTTGTTTCCTATTATATAGGTAAAGATTGCGTTCCCTGCTGTGAAAGTAGTCAATGCGTGCGTACCATGAGCCCCAGCATCGGATACTGCTACCATGTCAATGACTTGGATAATACCATCTTTGTGGCAATCACACGAACTTTCCAATCCTGCATGTTGCCAGTGGAGCAGTTATTCGCTCATGACGATCGTACACGATATAGGATGGCTCACTCTTATGTGACAAAAAGCTGGGAAACATTTCTGTACAACCTGTTTGTTTAGAGCCGAAACCACCACCAACATGAGGTTTGATAACACGGATTTGAGCTGCAGAAAGTCCCAGCACGTAGTCACATGTCCCATGAATATGGAATGGTACTTGTGTAGAATTAGTGATGACAAGACGATTAAACTGGTCACTGGTAGCAAAGTTCTAAAAGGTTTCCACTGCCGATTGTAAGGCAGTTTTGGTCAAAAATAAGACCTTCCACCACATAATCACATTTCGCTAATTTGCTCTCCAAATCACCCACTACATTACATATAGGAACATGCAATGTTTCTGCTTAGGATCTCCCCTACTGGGAAAATTAGTGAGGAAATCATCTTCATCATGAATGATGTTAGAATGATCGATCGCTGCATGAATATCCAACACAGGTCCATACACCTCATATTTCACTTTGACGAGAGGTATCGCTTTCAATGCTGTCCGTTCATCCACTGCCACTACTAACGCTACTTTCATCACCCACATAGCGAACCACTGATCTAAAATCAACATATCATATGCAGATGGTTCTGACAACTTTGACCAGCTAAGGTAAATCGTGTTTTCGGCACATCTTTATAGGTATAAATGGCTTCCCACACTAGTACTTTTAAAGCGGCATCACTATTATTATTCACAATTTTAGCAAAGGCATGAGGACTGCGAAGTATCTCAATACACACTGCATTGATGAATAAAATCTTCTGTATAGGCTGCTTTACTCACTTAAAAATCGTTGTGGAGTCTTTTCTGGCAACTTTGTCCTAAGTGTTTTAGTGTTTTGCCTCCTAAAAATTTACGAATCCTACGCATATGCGATTCATAACCAGTACAACGACATAAATTATTGTTTAGGTAAGCTTTAATTTCTTCATCCGTAGCATTTGGATATTTACGGCTCAAGGCAATAGCACCATCATCATACCTGTTGTACAGTAGCCACATTGGTCAGCCCCTTCTTCACAATCCGCCAAATGAGCTGCCTTCTGCTACACCTTCTAAGGTAGTAATCTCACGCCCCACCGCCTGAAAGAAGGATACGCACAAGATAACATATGGGATTCCATCTACCCACAAGTGCATAGACCGCAATTTGTCGTATCACAACCGCAACGCACACTATAAAAGCCTAAGTTATGCAATGTTTCCAATAACATTCTTCATCTGTTTCGATGAGAACTTTCGCTCACCTGTCTACTTGTAACATTATTTCCATTGTGCCACCTCTTTACCAATCGTTTAAACATGTTTTTGCCATCTCTAAGCGATACTCTGCACCTGCATGTGAGTTACTTTGAAAGGATAATTCCTCTTGAATCAAGGCTACCGCTCATCCAAAGCATCTAACTTTTCATTGATTACCTGGCAAGCTTTTTGTTGCTAATGCTGGTTTTCCTGGTCGACAACCAATATATCGGAGTAGCCTCGATCATCTAATCGAGCAGAGCCAGTTAAATATGAAAATCTGAAATCGATTTTCCGCAATGCTCAACCTCACCGTACTTTGTTTTGGTACAATGATTTCAAGTAATAAATCTTTGTTCCATACGTTACTATTGTTCTATGGGCATACGGTGGCCCGTTTGAACAAAGCGCAATCTTCTGCTTTCCTAATAAGGCAGAGAATAATGTCAGAGAATCCGAATTTCGCTGCCACCGATCCCTATAGTAGCCATACTCCGGAATTGAACACTCTAAAAATATCTTCACAGCTTTTTGGAGCACCCTCACAGAATGTTTTGAATGTTTCATATATCTCTACATCCCGTTGTGTAGCCATGGCACCAATGCGTGTCATTCCGTTTCATCCTCCCTCAATATAACGGAGACCTAATTCAGACAAGCCAATTACTATAGGCCATTTACGATTTCCAATCGTGTCCCAACAACCACACTGCTAAGATAGGTGCCATCTTTTGGTTTCACCATGAGTGCATGTGCCTCTTCTACTGTTTTAGCTGTTAGCATGCTTACATAAGCATACTCTATACCTCCTTACTACAACACATCTATATTTCATTGTATCATGTATAGCCCCTTTGGTATACGTGATTTATACATGATACTCTTTATAGTTTATGATAACTACACCCTACATAACGTTACTTTTTTATATACTATCACTCTATTCCATATCCATAGATAGTAAGAAAATAGGCATATACAAAACGATTTAATGCTGATGAATCCACGCTGTTAGAGAACCTAAGCTATATATGCCCAATGTATTTACTCAGATATATCACAGATATCATTTACCCACTTGTAGACTTTATAACCCTCTCTGGTTGTTTTCTCACAACCTGTTCTATATCCTCTAAATATCTTCAGGAATGCTCTCACACAATACATGTATCCACTTGGAACATGGCACATGTGCCACATGAGGAGCTTTAGCCACCTTGGAACAGGTTGGCGCACCGCAATCGATGCTTGCTTACAAAATTGTCTCAAATTGATAGCCTCAAAGGAGAATAAAACGTTGCTACATATTCCATACTATTTTTGTGATAGTGAGAATATACTCACCGTTCTCCTCTTTAGATACAATTGTATATCCTTGAGCTACTGCAAATCGAGTAATATTTTCATCATGGTTTTGGTCAGATTAGTACAGTATATTGACTGTCACCTGATGCCATTGCTTTTTGTACCATAATAACGGGTCTGGGACAAGATAGTCCTCTTACATCAATCATACTTACCTCCTATAGTCTCTATTTACGCAGATTTTTAACAGCAATTACTAAAGCAATCACAAAGCCTACACCCTACTGCAATTTGGCCTGCCACTGAACTCCAGTACCAGATGCAGCTAAACCAAAAATTATGTGCAAATGCTGCACCTGCTGCTGCTTCACTACTGTAATCATAGAATCGGAATTACCTTCACCAGATAAGATAAGTTGACGTAATGGACATCCACCCATTAATGTACAGCATAAACCCGTTAGAGCCATACCTAAGAAGTTCCACAACCATCTGTAGTGCGCAATTGGTTGTTTCGCCAAAACCAGGATGGAAGTTGCTAACGAAATGTTCACTAGGAATGCTGCCACAAGAATCGCAATAAACCAAGAATTAATTTTGTTTCTTTTAAATAAAAATGATATCTCGGATACCACCCACCATACAAAGACGGCTATATCAGCCAAGCCACCTACTACTAAACCAGCTGCTAGAGAAATCCACAATGGAGCATGAATGGCACCTGGACCTTTTCAGTAAAGAAAATGAACGCTGGCGCTGCCACCACAAGACCTAATAGAATCACCTGTGCCGCTGGCATAATATAGAATCCATTTTAGATACAATGTACGTTCTACCCAAGGAATAACTACGTTTTATACTGTACCTACTGCAATACCACCTGTGAATCCTAATAGACCCATGATTGCATTCCAGTCACCAATTTGCAATCTCAAAATCATACGGAATGGGCATCCTAAGAAAATAAGACAGCCAATCATAGTAAAGAACTTAAGGTAAATCGTGTTGCTGGAGCGGAACCACCTTTTAGCGATCGCTCTCCACGGAACCATGATAATACAAAGGCTCCTAACACTAATCCAAATAACTTGGACGAATATTGTACTGGTGCTGCTCTATGCAGACCCAAGCCTCCTACAGAATCAACAGAATGAAAATAGGCAATACAAAAACCCATATTTTAGGGTTTCCCGCTAGCACTAACAAACTAGCAATCGCACCAATAATTAATCCAGCACACAATTCTTTTTGCTTTTTCACTTACTACACCATAGCATCTCCTACTAAACATTACCTCTTCGACTAGTTTACTTTTGTCCCTACAAATTGATATTTTGTACGCATTACTTTATACTAAATATAATATACATATTAAAAAGGAGTTATAATTATGAAGTCTATCTATGCAGATAATAGCAGTACCTCTTCCCGAAAGCGCCAACTGTAGCGCAAGCTATGTATGATTATATTTCCCATAATGGAGCTTCCTGTTCATCGCTCCTTCCATCGAAGATGCGTACCAAGTGGAACGTTCGATCCTAGAAACACGCCAACAGTTACAACATAACTATTAGGTGGACCTAGTCCAAAATACGTCATCTTTACTCCTACATGTACCACTCAGTCTAAACATGGTCTTACAAGGTCTTTTTTCTCCACCGTGACCACCTCCTAATTTCCAGCCTAGAGTATAACGCAGTGATGCGTCCACTCCATCAATTATCTATGAAAGGCGTATCATACTCAACCATTCCAAGCACCTACTCAAGGAAATGATTACCTCCACTTTAGAATCACTTTCTGCCTACTACAAAAGCCATTCTAGTGACTCATGTGTTCTAATGTATGTGGTACCATTCACCAATTGCCGAAATTATGCATTTTAAAGAACATAATCTATTGCATGTAGATGCTGCCCAATCTGCTGGTATCTTAATTATCCATATGAAAGAGATGAACATTGACATCCTTTGCTTTACCGGTCATAAAGGAATATTAGGACCCCAAGGGATTGGTGGCTTTCCTCACCAAAGATAGCCCATCAAATACAGCCACTATTAAGTGGTGGTACTGGTAGTTTCTCTCACACCTTAGAGATTCCTACCACCTTCCCGATCAGCTTTGAACCTGGTACACCCAAACATTCCGGCATCCCTTTGATTCTCATGCTAGTTTTGTCCCATCTCCATACAGTAGGCATCGATCGCATTACCAACACGAATTGTCTTTGACCCCAAACAATTCATATGTGGATTACAAGAACTACCAAAGTCATACCATTCATGGTATGCCCATATCCATAATCGGACAGCCGTGATTTCTATCTCTCCTAATCACGCGCATCCAGCAGAACTGGCACACAGTTTAGAAACAGACCTATCATATTATGGCTTAGAGTTGGTTTGCTACTGTGCTCCTACAGCGCCATCAAGTACTGAGCACCCTATCCTAGAGGCACTGTGCGCTTTTCCTTTGGATACCAGAACACAGCTGATGAGGTAGATTTCCATATTAAATAGTTTTGGATTTATTACACTGACAACACTAACAACTCTTACACTCAGAATATCACATACCCAGTGACAGTAAGCACCTTACTCATACATATAATTGACAGCTTACTCTATGTTCGCTGTGCCATCATTTCTCTCTATAAAGAAAGCACTCTATATGTAACCTAACTCTAACCATAGTATAGCATGTTTTTAAACAGATTGTTTTCTACGAATTTTCGTTCCGCTTTCCATTTATCTGTTAATCTAGCAATCGCCTTTTTCACGGCGTGTTGTCTGCACTCACTATGTGTTCTCACTCCGCAACCATTTAACAATACATTAAGAAATACTCGCCATATTAAGCTACCAAATGTAATCCCACTATGAAGGACAATTTTTAAACTCTATCTCAGGGAAAATGATTAGTAGAATGTTGCGTCACTGCTAATGGAATCATGCTCACACTAATACTCAATCGGCCACAATCATAAGAGAGATTGCAGTGCCAGTCAAACTTGTACTCTTTAGATAAAGAACGAATACCACTAGCGATAATCATACTGAAATATAGCTAAGACGCACCACTCTAATACGTGAGATTAGGGATACTGGCGTCAACGGCCGCCATTTTAGGGAATAAACCTATATAATACTAAGATAACACCATTGATGCAGCTACTACGAAACGGCTACATTAGATACGGCTACATTAAACCTGCGATTTTGACGCGAATGCTGCATGTGGAAAACTATTTAAGAAAACCACCAATCATCGTTGCAAACCATCTGCACGTAAGCAAGCAGCTAATCTTTTTCTTACCTATTGGTTTCTCAACACTCTACTCAATAGTTATGGTTAATCACCAGTGGTTTCTACACATTACTACAAGCATAACAACAACTATGGAAATAATAGATGAAATTTCAAAGGCTGGTATGCTGACGCTAATCGTAGGTTACTGGATGGCAAACTACATTCTGCTTTACCAACCGACACTCAAATTCTGCACCACCTAATGCCATGGATGGCTTAGCGTACCGAAAGGACTAGACCTACAAGGACTGCAACATTACCCAGAACTGCCAAATCGATACACTGCTACTACGATAGGGCCAATGTTAACGTAGCCATATAACAAGTTAATAGGATTAGCGAAGTCCGTGAACTAGGCTACTCATCCAACGAACGGATACAGGCATTAATGTAATACCAATACTGTAATAATAGGGACCTGTACATCACAGGTGGAAAAACCGAGATTTAAACATGCTAAAGCAGATGTGGAAAATTAAAAATGGGACTATGCCATCTCGCCATGCCAATAACGGCCTCCAGATACTTTGTCATACACATGTTCTTGACCAATTAAAATCATTGAGAATGACAGTCTGGCAAATGTAATCCTTGAGTCTAATGGAATTTAGTGCACCAATTTCCGTGCAAAAACCCTAGTTGCTTTGAATCCAATGTGGCAATGCCACAGGTAAATAAATCCGCATTAATTAATTGAATCAGTTGTGCTTCCTGATAAAATGCATAGACTAGCGCTAAGATGCCAGGGAAACCGCTACAGCCCCAGCATACATGGCTAATACACGTTGTAAAACTGTAAGCACAATTTTGGAAATCGGTAGTATCTCCATCTACATGATTAACACCCTGAATCATAGATGTGCCATGGCGAATCACTCATATTACTTAATAGGAATATCAGTCCTACGCTTATATCGCGTTTTGAATCTTCGACATCATCTGATGATGGTAGCAAGTTAATTCCCACACTTGCTACAACATCGTACTCAAGTAGACTTAGCACACTCTCTCCCTATCACGATTATTTTCTGATATCCAGTTTTCTCAAGTGGTAAAGAACAACGTTCCAGGCTGTCCAAACGATTGTATGCATTTGCAAGAAGCTGTAGCAATTGGAATACTACTGATTTCCCACACCTAGTAGCACCATATGCATATTGGTCTGGCGTACCTCTAATAAGTGAATGTACATTTGATTTCTGGGCGTTGTGTAGCTCTCAACAAGCCTAATGTGCCATATTTGGTAACTACCTTCCTTCATTGTAGATTTGAAGTCTTCTGTTACACCATAGCCCATCCTCATGGATTGAAGCCACCTTCCAACTTCTGTCCTTCACAAGATTGAGTGGTTCACCACTCGTCCTACATCATAAGCTACATGAATTTCACTTAATACCTTGATATCATCTCCAATCGTCGCTACGCAAGCTCCATACCCATAAGCTTCACATGACTCTTAGGATGTGTCCGAATCGAATGCATCCGAAAATCATTCTAGAACCTCTCTCGCATATCTCTTTCCTTCAAGGTCCGCGCACGTTTGAGTCAGCACGCCAATTTTTCGGCTGCTCCACGCGTGGCTCCCGGTAAATACCGTTTGCCCAGGATTGCTTAGTGGTAACGCAGATGCTTGCGTCCGTTCTCGTATCTGGTGCTTCGTATCTACGAATTTGTTCTCGTGAAAGCTCTCAGAAGCCTTACCACACTCGCAGCCACACTGTACCTGGCTACTCGACCAGTTACATGCTGCGGATGTCGAATACGAACTTTTACCGTCACGAACCCTAGATAACGCGTCCCGTATCTCGCAAACCTAATCATTGGGCCTAATTTCACCACTATTTTCATGTACAAATGGCAAGTCCTGACGATCGCTGGCATATATTATGAATTTTTAACGGCTATTCCCAAAACATTCCAGTGCCAATGCCTCCGAGTACACACTTTGTCCATTTGGTAAGTAATCACCAGGTCGTACCGCATTTTTATAGTATGGAATTCCCATAGGGTCCATAATTTGCCTACTTTTGGGCTAGTAAATCAATATTCACTTCTCCTTGCCCAAAAATCAGTTTGTAAGTTACACCAAATCCACTGAATGCACACACACAGGCACCGTATCTCGTATATACACAAATACCATCCATCGAGAAGTCAAAAATTATATGGTCCGCTAGAGGTGTACCCGCCCGTTGTAATACTCCGGTCCACCCATCGATGCATAAGCTTCCGGCAATTGCAACAATTTCTTACTTTTGTAGCGACTAATTTACCTACTGCACTCACAAGCCGTAGTAGATATCTATCTCCATAGCAGTGTGGCGTTTTGTATGTACTTTCAAACTTTCATGTCGAGTTAACCTGTACTTTCGTTGGAAGTCCTGTTTTCCAAGCTACAAGTGCTGCATGATGCTGCACACTATATCTTTCTTTTACCACCAAATCCACCACCCACTAGCATGCTGTGGACTTTACTACTGACAGCATCCAACTCTCAAACATACGAGCCACTTCACGCTCGACCATCATATATACTTTGGCTACCTGTATAGAGTTGAACTCCATCTTCAGTTTTCACCGCACAGCACACTCTGGCCTCCATAAATGCAATGGACTCTGTTTGCGTGTAGAATAATGGCGAGTAAACACATGTGCTGCATTGGCAATTGCTCTCCATCGCATTACCACGACTTTCATCGATTTGACGCGGCCAAAATATTACCATTTCGATGTACCTGAGGCGCCCCTTCTGCTACATCGCCTCTTCTTGGAGTGACTACAGGTGTCAACTCCATAGCCCACGGTCACTAAATTCACATACTCTTTGTAAACATTGTTTTTCTTTACCGCAACTACTGCAATGGCATCGCCTACATAGCGAGTAGATTATCTTCTTGCATCAATACGTCCCCAATCTGGAACAATATGACCTGTTTTATTGTGCGCGGTACATCTTATTGCTAATACTGTCACGCATTGAGGATGTGCCAAAGCTCTCAATATGAATCGCATCTACACGAGCCCTTGACATCGAGAGCGAAACAGCTTTTTGCACAAATCCATGCCATATCCACTACCATTAACCTCCACGCATAAACCTGTACCCAATGCTTTCTCCATCGCATCAACATTGATGCAACTGAGACCCAACCGACCTCGTCTGCATATCATTTTGTAGGAACAGGTGTGCATTCTCTTTAAACATGTCGAGCTGCCATTAAAATAGCATCTTCAATCTTTACGTGTATCCTGCACAACGACAAATATTGCCCAGAAAAGCTTTTGAACATCTGCTCTTGTAGGCTCTAGTGTAGTATCTAATAATGCTTTAGCACTGGATAATCATGCCTGGACACAGAAACCACACTGTACAGCTCTGCACACTTCATCCAAGTGTCATATACATACATATCTTTTTCAGTCTCAGCAAGACCTTCACGCATGGTAATACTGATTTACCTTCCATTTGCAGAACTTTACCTATACAAGCTTTTTATCTTTTCCCCATCACATGAGAATTGTACAAGCATCAAGCACCTGCACTCATAACCGTCCTTTGTTCCGTTAAGTATGCAGGTCATCATCGCCAAGATAATCCATTAATCGTTTATCTTCTTCTACCTCTCGCCAAACACCGCTGGACCTGAAATCGGGCCACACGAAAGAGACCTCCCTCCGATCACGTTGAATTCTTTAGGTCTCTCACCAACCTTCATCTTGCACCACATGAGTCCACGTAAAACACATCATCTATCTGACCATGTACAGTCATTCATCATGTGTAGTCTGACCCCACTCATGAGTTGTATCCGAAGTCATACATTCGGTTACATCCGTGAAAGTATCACGATGTCCGCATCACTTCCTACCTGCAACGTTCCTGTGATATAATCCATATAATCCTAGCTGGTGTTTCGCCAGTTAATTTTACATATTCTCATAAGGATCGACTCGTCCACTATGAACAAACATATCCTCACATTAGGAATCATTCGCTCTTCTACACCTGGCAAACCACCTGGTGTTTTCTGTAAAGTCACCAAGACCCTGTGCTTTTTGCGCCAATGGTATAAATTGCAGCGTATCCGTACATAAAGTTTGAAAAACTCCACGCTCTACTGCCGCTTGCAAAATCTCCACACTCTCTTTTGTTTTCTAAGAGGTGGACTCTAAGAGGTATCGCAATCCTTTTCCATCCGGCTGATTATACAATTCCATCTCAGTCGATCAATAAGTATTGAGGACAGGTTTCACAGGTCACTTTTTGCCCCATTCTTTCTGCGTTCCCATCAAGCATCTAATCCTGCCGCTGAGCTTACATGTGTGCTACAATATGTACTGGAGTAATCTGCTACTCTCAGTCGAATGAAACGATGCACAAGCCTTCCTGCTTCCTGTCATAGTATCTGGCTTTGAGCGGGTGATACTTTGCTCTCCCATCTCCTTCCGCTCATCTCCTGCACCTTAGCTGCAATCATCGCTCCATTCTCACAGGGCTGCCACCAACGTAGCACCGCTAGAGTAAATGCTTTGATTGCTCATATATTGACCGATCATCAATACTAAAGCTGCAGGCCAGAGATACTTTGAAAGGATGCGACGCCTTCTTCTACGACTTTAGGAATTTCTTCTGCTACTTGCTCATTCATATTCAAAATTTCCATATGAAATCGATAATCACAAGAGCAACGTCCTTCCGCCCGTTCTTATCAAGCGTCGCAAACCTTCTAGCAAAGATTCTTCCAAAAGGCGAGATGCAAAATTACTAACGTCGCTCGGTTCCCCCATAATAGCTAAGCTTTTGTACCACTTTCAAAATCGTCTGCCGTGGTGGCAACATGCGGGTCATTTCAAAATGGGTGGTGTATCGATTCCTCCAGGCAACACATAACGCCCTTTTGCATCGATCTCGCACATCTCCTGGTTTTCGCCCTCAACATGAGGCCACCTCTACAATCTCATCGTTTCAATTGCTATCGTCCTCGCATGACTTCTGCGTTGGGGAGTACAAGATATCCTTGTTCAATGAGTGTCGTGATATAGCCATGGAAGTTCTGTCGAATGCTTCGCTCACTCCTTTCTTCAACACCTCTGGTCGGCATCATCACGCAGTGCGACCTGAAAGTGCCTCGAAAGCCGATGAACCCGCATTCCTCACCTTTTGAATATATAAAAGTCACCATTATCGCTTGCTACTAAGTCGTTCTTCATCAATGAAATAGCGTCAATTTATCTTATGTTGGGAAACAGGCCAGTTGTCGCAATGGCAAGCTACTAGTTACCACATTCAATACAAGATCACTCATCAATGTGGAATGATTAATTTTTACCATCTACAGTAATGCATTCATTCGTTCTATTTGGACATACATGTCGTACGCAAGTGTACTAATATACATAACACGACATTCAGCGATTTTATCATGAGCTGTTGGGAAACCTGGTTGCTCTTCCGCGTCTCAGCTGCTGCACATTTTTGTATGTTGAGCGGAGCCCATAGCCTCCCGCAAAAGCTTTCTGATCTCTGTTGGTTTAACTACCTTAGCAGTATCGTGTAATCTTCTGCATTTCTACCAATTTAGCCAAATTCATCCAACTGGCTGTAACCCAACCTTTGTACAGTTGTACATACTGTGGATTGGCCAAATACCCGTGCGGAATAAAGCTGCAATATTTTTCGCATCTGCACCACCGCTATACGACATTGGTAAGTCGTTCACCAAATGTTTCACCCAATAGTTGACGGCACACCGATGGATTACCGGTAATAAGGATTTACCAGACATATGTCATTTGTCGCCTGGTAATTCTCGTGAATTGGAAACAGGGAAATGTATTTGCTCAATTTTCACACCGAATACTAACCCTTCTTCTTCTGCAATCGTCAACAATCGTTCAACTCGTTGGCACCGTCTCTCTTTGAAAGATAAGTCTCACTTTCACTGATGTGCATCAAAAATCAATATATCCAAACTCTGCTCGATCTAATAATCTCTCTTACACGTAATCAGTAGCCCACAATGTTGGGCTACATTTTAGAGATAGATTTAGATGTTTTCTTTCCAGTAGGCATGTACAAATCGATTCCAATTTCGCTTCTGCAGGACAGCCGTGAAACTGTGAGATAATGTAATGCTCGCAACAAGTTGCACCAATATTACGAACGTAATCTTCTGGATATATGTTTAAATTGAGTGGCACATCTCAAGCTAATGCCCATTCTTCTCGCATTCTTTCCAACGTTTGAAGTACGTGCTGCACGTAAGTATTCCATATAGAATCTACATCTTTACTTTGAACACCTCAAGCCAAGTTATAGCCAACACTCACACATAAAGATGAATCCATCCGGATCGCCGATGCCCCTATTCTTTTTACTAATTAATTTAATAGCAAACCATGCTTTGACGTGTTCCATTTGCAGCCGCAATGGCAATGGTACCCAGAGTGACCATTCCACATTGTATGCTTCCATCTTTTGAACACATACGTCTTGGGATGCCCAATTCTCTCACTGAACATATAATTTGTACTGTTTTCTCAATTCTAAGAATCCCGAGAACGCCAACATAGGCTGCTGCTACTAAGTTTTGAGCTTAATTGAGTATGTGGACCTGCTGCAGAGCCTCGACTTGGATTTCTAGGTTTAGGACCAAATAAAGATAACCGCTTCGATCCGACCTGTTTGTTGTGCATGCGCTCCACATTATATACTGGACAGTGTAGTAGGCATTCAAGCTAGAATATGGTCTCATTAAATGTCCGAAACTTACCGGATACATGATAATCGCCCAGTAGTCTCACCCTTACTGAGTGTATTATGGGACCAATCGTTCTCCACAAATCAGATGGGAAATTATCGTCACCTCGTAGCAGCAATTCTTCTTTATTCATGCCACATACTCGACGCATCTAGCATGCCAGTACCATTTTCACCAACGAAATCGTTGTAATTACATCAAGCATCATTGAGACCAAATAGTAAATGACCATTATCATTTATCAGTGCATGTAACTGTTCTAGGAATATAATCTCAAACACACCACATCTGAAGCTTTCCTGCCCCTGGTGCCGTCAAGGCACCAACTTTTACAGGGAAGAATTTTCTCAATCATTGCTGATAGTATTGAATAACATATGTGGAATTTCAGCCCAAATCCAACATTTGATGAAAGCATGTTGTGTTTCTGCTCACACTCTGCTACTTTGTAGGATTCTAACATTACCGCTAGTATATCCATCTGTACCAAGACCCACTGGACACCTAAGCTCCATAAGTTTTAACACATTAGGTGCTCCTACCGCATTACCCATATTACTTTCTGGGTTATGGAGCCACCATGGTGCCAGTCTCTAGCCATACCTTCACTTCACCATCATCTACATGGACAGCAATGCCCAGCAATCGTTTTTATCCTAGGATGTCTTCATGCGCTGATGCACCGCGCGCATACCATATCATGGCCATCTCTCGGATCTGTTGTGCCTTCAGTTACATGGATGTGGTATTCTAAATTGTCTACGTTTTGTTCACGAACATAGGCTAATGTATCTTTGCCTGCAATGTGGAAAAGATGCGTGTAACCCCACCAAGTTAGCTGCGAGTGATGCAGGGTATCTTTCGCATCTTTACCAAAGCGGTACGTTTTCTGCTACCGCTCCATTTCTCTTGGCCATTACGATCACTTACTTCATAGCACAAGCTAAGAACGAACGCTGCAGTCTTGTGCCACTTCACCGATAACACAGATAACCACTCTCTGTTTCTGTAATAACTTGCATGACGCATCAAATATGGAAGTCACACCCAGCTCTTTCGATACATGCCATATAGGTCATACAATCGCAGTCATTTGCCCACACATCTTCTTTTCGCAAAGACGTTTATCTAAGTAGAACCATCAAATCCATCTAAAATTTCTTTTAAAATTTGTTGGGTTATTACCAGGGATATAATCCACGGGCCAAGGCAGAGTTCAAATATAGATGGAGCATTAATAAAACCAGGCATAATCAAGCTGTCCATGAGCGTCTCACCTGATATGCTTTTGGTATCGTTTGCGCACGTTTCGTAAGAGTCTCACCGCCACAATTTTAGTACCATCTTATCAGTACCCCACTCATCTTCAGTTATCGATTGTAATGGATTGCGTAACGACAGTTCCTTTCTCCAGTAAAATCATAGATAGTGCCCTCTCTATGGAAACACTGCATTATCGAAATGCTATTATAATCTCGACATGTGTGCAGTTTTTCCTTCTTCTATACCTCTCTAGGATTTTTCTAATTGGGTAATAATCATAGCTTTTCTACCTGGTTTCGATTTGTGCAAATGCCACTGCTGCTCCTACTTTTGGTTTCCACAGAGCCTCTGCACACCATTTTGAATGTGTTTTTCTGCTCTACATGTAAATGTACGTCGAATCCATTGCTGGTTTTCTTTACCATAGTTAATCGCCGCTTTTTCACACAGCCGTGCCAGACACTGGCACGACATCAGCATCAACTCTTGTGCCACAAGTCACTTACAGTCCAGTCTCTTTAGTCGATAAACTGCTAAGAGGCTCCTGTTATGATTTCCAGTGACGAATAACTACAGGAATATCTCACCACCACTGCAGTGTGGCGACTGACTAATTCATGGCGACTGTTTCGGATTGTCTGTAATTCAATGGATTACTCTCTTTGGAGCTGAGATGCTACCACACGGCGATATCCACGGACCTCGCATCCTCTTTACGCTTATAATCATATTGGTTCAGCAGCATGTACAGCTTCTTCTTTTGTCATGAAATGACCAATTGGTTTTGTAGGGTCTAAGAAAGCTGGGATCATCTGCGTCTAGCATATCGAACTCATAGTGTAACCATTGTTGTAACAGGTAGATTTGTACACCTCCGTTTACTAACTTTCACGCAATGCATTTTGCAAATCATATCCGATATATAAGCTACTCATGGCTATTACGCATACAGACAACGGAGTATTAGGTTGACCTTCTACTCTCTTGTCAATGCAGCTCTTTATAGCATTTTACTCGACTCATACTCATTTGAGGGCCAATCACTGCTGGAACGATAACATCACAATCTGCTCTGATTAAATCCTCCACGTGATTGCTTTTCGAGGTTTCTTTTACTGCAATCATTTGTTCTGGTAACGTATTACCTAGGCATTGCTTCAAAGCGATGTACAATAACGCCTCATAGGGCACCTCTCTATGGTTTCTATATTCCTAACTCACCCTTTGTAGGGATTAAAATAAGGGACCGTCTGAACAGACAGCCTTTGCTTTTTAGCGGAGAACTCTTTCTGTTCCCTTTTCTTCTAGGGTCTTTCTTAATAATTCTACTGGATTTTCGGCATCTGCTTAATACTCGTAGCAGCACGGTTGCATATGCGGTTTATAGCTTGCTCTTTTATGTAAAGAGGTACACGATAATTCGCATCAAACACGGATGCGTCAACTCTCTGCTCTCTCGCACAGCGCTTACGCCAGTGATATCAGCCGGTAAGCAGCGTATAATGTCTTGCCGTCTTTTCGTAAGACTCAATCATCTTCTGTACAAGCCTCAATCTTTAAAGTTGTGCATTTTGTTCTAATCAAACGACCTCTAATTTCTTTAATAATACTCATAGGTGTCGCTCTCTACCATATGCAGCCAGTTCTTTCTTCCATTAAGCTGCGAAAGGTGCACAGGATTTTAGGATATGCGCATCAGCATTCCTTTGAAAGCTCTCATGTCGTTTGTAATGTTTAAAGCGATCCGCCACTCAGCTTGTGCTTGTGTAGCAACTTCTTCAACTTCGCATTACTTGCAGCCTCTCTGGATGTGCTAATACAACTTCCATGCCTAAACGAGTGAATAAAACCGATAGCACCTTTGTGGTACGGAAAGAGGTTTCGTCAGCTGTGGATTGGGAGTATGCCCAAGTCACAGCCACTTCTACCCTAAGTTTTCAAGTCCACCAAATTCATTGATAAGTGTAAAAGCAGTATCAGCATCAATCGAGTTGATGGCTCGAGTATCACATTGTAAGTTAACAGCGTAGACGTTGTTCCACGCCGTCTTTAAGGACCTCTTCTTGCTCGCACTCAGCTTACCGCATGCATGTACGCACACTCTACTAGTATGTACATGCATCATCACGGATACTGGATGATGCCAGCCATGAAGGGAGACTCATATTAGCTGTCTCACGGACAGTTTCACCATGAGCGATTTTGGAGATCTGGCCTCTCACTCCAAGTTCTACTTCTAAACCCACAAGTTACAAGCAGATGCGAAGGAGAAACGAGTACGAGTGGAGTCATCACGGAATAAAGAGATACCAAGGCCACTGTCGAATACTTTTGTAGAGATCATTATGCTCACGCAATGCAGCATGTAATGCATCAGCTACAGCCTCAAAACAGCTTGTAATTCGTCATCTGTCCAAGTCAAGAAGAAAGCCGTTGTGGCTACGTTTGCTGGTGTCTAACTTAGCTAATGCGTCTACACATCTGAATAATCTGCACATGTATGCAATCTTCATTCAAGTAATTTATAGTTTTAGGTAAAATGTAAACTATTATTTGCAAGTAGTTTGTAGGTAAGATTGCAGCATAATGCTGCACATGTTACAAGGTCTTGTTTCCAAGTAATTTCTGTGCTAGAGCATTGTAGCTAGAGCTTCCTGCACCCAGGACCGAAACCGATGCAAGGGATACCATTACGTCCCATGATGGATACACCACTCGTCAGAGAAATGTCCATTTACTCAGTTAATGGGCGAGCTGATACGTTCTAAGCTAATCGTAACTTCTGGCACCAATACGTTCTGTACCCTGCAGGAGATGATCGATTCTTCCAACGCTTTTGTTACTACGATCTTTTAGGACCACCATGTTGGAAAGTAACATCTCGATTGGATATAAAAGTCAAACCCAGTCCAAGATGTGACGAGCATATTTCGCACATGGATACTTTCTCAGCACCCATATTTTTGTAGGCCAGATGGTAATTCGATTTCGATAAGCCAGCTTTCGCCATGTTTCACCGCCGTCATACGACGGTCAAGAGATACTGCACAAGAGTCTGCTGCGGCACAAACGACTTGGGGATGTGTAGAAAAATTCCAAGTTGTTACTGTACGACGGCCTCAAGAAACGAGCTTCTTCAAGTACCCATCAGGGCTGAATTTGGACTCAACATCGCTAAACCACGAACACGAGTATCTTTCTGTAGAATTGCTCTGCATTTAACGCACTGAAACATCCTTGTAAAAATATCAGCCATTTTCGTAGACTTCGCATTATCACCGCCATCTCGTGCAGAACCAGCTGTGGCATATTACGCCTTCTACATCGATGCGATTTCCATACGACCAATGTTGGACTAATGTGATAGACACCCGCCATCAGTTGGTTCGTGGATACTCATCAAAATTCCAAGGCGAATGCCACGTCTTCCTTAATCACTGCATCTCAGCACAATCCGTTCGCAATCTTCTTCTCTTCTTGTACTGTACCAACCACTACTACATCGGTATTTACTCATCGAATAAACCTCAAGTCTTTCATGATTTTGCACCAGCACGCAGATGTCGATACCACCCAATTGGTCAGATACGCCACGACCACCGATTTCAGTGTCGCTTTCAAACTCATCATATGGAATCGCAAAGTTCCAGCTGCTACACGCTGCCACGCACACCTACTGCATCAACATGTCCGTCAAAAGCAATGAATGTTTTGTTTTGGTGTTTTTGGTTTTTTTGTGTGTTTTTTTTTTTGTGTGGTTCTTCTTCCGCACTTCACCAGGGAATGGACGATTTTTAAAAATTTTGTCATTGCTGCTCATAGCCCTATGCTGCTTTTAAGCTTTTACGGCTTGTAACCCATACCTCTCCTTAAATACACATATATACGTAAAAGTTAAAGCTGAACTGTAGTATGACTCACTTGTAATATATTTCAAAATTTCTCCTTGCCATATGATTTCTTGACTGTGCGTTGGATCAGTATCCCCTTCCGTGGGAGAAACAAAGAACTTTAGAATCTTTTGTAAGAGGACCCAAATCATCACGTAAGTCTTTATATTCATCCATTGTCATAGCTGCTGCTACTAAACCAAACGGTACGGTGGCACCAGACTTGCACTCAGATGTAATGCTGCTGACACTCGCCTTTTAATAGGAGCTGCACCTCATGCGCAGACCTAGGGATGCTACCCAGTCTGGAGCAGGATAGCTGACATACGTCCACATGATAAGATGTCCCAAGAAATTGTATTTGGTCTACCGCAAGCTAACTCCCTCAAAGCCAGTGATAGGCTTGTGTATCTCCACCATCAATGCGTGTAAGTCCCTCGTCGCCTGCGTTTTTAGCACCTTTTGTATAAGCAGTCCGTTGCGGATGCTCTGTACAACAACACTGCCTCTCACAGGAGCACCTTTATAGCGGTCATTACCAGCATAACCACGTCACAGCACCTCTGCTATGTAGAACCAACGTGCCAGCTTCTGCATCGATAACACGTGATGAAACATCCACGCCTGCTTTTTCTAGCGTGGTTCAGCAGCTCGAATGCCACTGTGCCGCAGCTCTGCATCATCCATGCTGGAATTTCTTCATGATCCATCCCAGGCTGTTGTATCTTGGATAACAATGTCACCATGGTTAACTTTTTAGATTCTGCTGCAGCTAAGCGTACACAACTCATCGTAGTTCGCTTTCTTCAATTCCGTAACTGCTTGCACCTTCTGCTGCAATATTTTGTTTACGAGTTTCTGTAGAACCTTTTCGGCATGAATACTACGGATGACCCAATTTACGCCCAGCTGCTCATGCTGGATAATGACCGAGATTACTTATTCAGGTAGCTGTGAAGAAATGTAGTCTTTGACCAAATTCATCGCGTAATTCTTTAGGATGTTAACATGAGAGCAGGTAACCTCGGATACTTCTTTACCTAATTCCAGTGCCATCAAACCTAAGCAATCGCATATGACATCCACACCCACACTGAAAAAGCGTCAGAATCCAAAACGACGATAGGATCTCATCTTTAATAAAACAATCTGTCTCAATCCTAAAATGCTCTGCCACACGTGGTGTAATTCAGTCACTGGTGTTTCTTCATACTGTGGGAAACTTTATGAAATTTCCCTTTACACCTCTTCACTTGATTTCACACCATAATATGCGTGCCAGGGCAGACCCAGGCATATTATTTTTCACCCTATTGAATCCGTTCCATGTAATTCTCCTCTTCTCACTCGATTTAGGTCAGTTATATAGCGAATTTAGAAAACGTTGAAATATTCCGATATTTTATCAGATGCCTTGAAATCAAAAAGCGCCCTTACAATGGCAAATATCGTATTGCTTCCAGACGCTCATTCTGATCATTAAATGTGTTGGTCGCCCTACTACTTTTTCAGCTTGAGATAACACATCGCTCAACAAATCGCCAACAGATGTACACACGTCACCTGTTTCACGCTACTGATCACTGCATGGGCTAACCGATCTCAATGAGTTTTCTGCAATGTAATAAAATCAGTAATATTGCATAGTTGGAGTACACAATAAATACTGTAATTTATCACTTATCATCACGTATATACATCGTCGTCGCATCGAAGAACTCTTCCATCTTTGGTCTCGGGTAAGATAAGCTTGTTTCACCTGACACTGACCATCGTCATTTCTGTAATCGCACTAGCACCGCATGCGAGGCGCCATCACTCAAGCATTTCGGTTAGAAACATCCCCGTGCTTCCGCTATACACAATAGAACTCTCTAATGTTTCCTATTTGTGCACGTCGTGAATTAACACTTCACACATGCACTCCAAATCAGCTGTCGTCAATACTATGCGCAATTACCTTTTAATTGTTCTAATTTCACACGGTCTCCTCATCTGTTATTTAGGCTTTCTAACAATTGTATTAGGTATGCCCCATCATAGCACTCGTCTACATCTATAATTCAATACTCTAAATATGTAGGTTTTCGCATCTTTTGTCAGGTGACACTTTTCACAGCCTAGAGAGTAAAGATAGAGGTAGATTGAGGCAACACTTCAACCTACCTCTATACCATATAAGAGTTCTTTATCTTAGTAAGTGAATCCTCGCCTTTACGCGCTACACCAGTTTTGATAGCCAATTTAGCCACTCGCTTTGCTACCGCTAATGGAACGCGTTTATCGAACGCATTGCCACCACGCAGTCTTCTCGCTAGTTCTTCATCTGTTACAAGAGCTTGCCAGGCGCCTCCAGCGGCTGCCACAATTCCCATTCTCTGGCTCATTACTTCACGCGCTTGTACGTCGATGGCACCACGAAAGAGTATGCCACTCAGGGAATACGTTAATCGTTGCAGCAATTTGGTTCGGCGCATCACGACAATGTACCTACAACACGCACGCCAGCTGCTTGGCCAGCCTCTTCGTACATGACTCGCACTGCTGCCATAGCAACATACGATGGCATCATCCGCTAAGCTTTTCCAAAATTCTTTTCGTGAAAGCACCAAGCCGCAGAGACACCTAACAACATGCCGAGCACCTCAGCGATTTCTGCTAAGTTGCCAGCCAGTGTCTCTCGACCTAATGTCGACTAACCCAGCTTCTTTGTAAAGAATCACGACGTTTGACCAGGCCCTGTTCAATACGCCGGAACTACCATATTACTGTAATGTCACGAGCGCCTGCTAGAAAGTATACGATTGTATAAATATTAGCACCTGCAGCCACTCAGCACCGCTTTACTACGATTTTAACTGACAACCTTTCACACAGAGCGAAGAGCTGCTTTACACCTGCTAAGCAAGTCGAGAGATGCACCATGTCGTCATCATCGTGGAATACAGGAATTTCTAGTTCTTCTTTCAGCGATTTTCACTTTCGCAACATTTAGGAGAAGAAGATCTGCTAGGTTAATGCCATGCGAAAGCGTGCACCAATTTCACAGTGTGCTGACCAACACGTCCGGACCTTTTTGTATCAATCACCAAAGGAATACAATCTATACTGCCAAAACGTCATGGAACAATAGGGATTTACCTTCCATTACCGGAACTGCAGCAGCTGCCCTGATATCACCTCAGCCTCAATACGCGAGTGGCACCGTCAGATACAACGGCTACCATATGAGAACGACATGTTGCCTCTGAAAGGATTCTGTCTTCCATCTTCTTTGATGTGAAGGTGGCATGGCTCAGCTACCCCTGGAGTGTAGGCTACCGTTAAAGTCATGAGCATCTTTAATTCAGTATCAGTTCCAGCTTTGCAAGTAAAACCTTTAGTTCCAAGTCGCTTTTCTAATTGCCTCTCTGGTTTTACGTCCACGGAAACCTCCCTAGATTTTCAATGATGGTAAGTTTCCTACCGTAAAAGATTTCCTTCAGCCATCTCTCGTTTGAGTTGTTGGTTAATTTGTTTGCGCTCTTTTAGCGTCAAATCTTCTTCGGTAATACCAAACAAACAATTATTAGCCGCCGTACTCTTTTCAGCATCATTTTGCATGGAAAATGTTTTCGATACACATTCACACTCTAGCATCATATTATAAAGATTACGAGTTCTAGAATTGATGTAATTTTGGATGAGTTCATGCGACGCATCCATAACACTCTTTTACCATGAATATCAGCGAGTGAATCCACGCACTCTGTAATCTAAGTTTCTCAATGATATCAGAATCCAAAAGCCATCGATGAGATAGTTCACTGTACAGTTGATGAGAGACTATGACCACATGTGGATCACGTCAATATCTGCAATCGGAATGTACTAACTCCATTGTCTGGATGACTTCTCAGGGTAGGGTATGATTACCGTCAAATGAGACGGCCTCGAGGTGCATCACCACATCATCTTTATCGACTTTATCAACAGGTTCTTCCGCGAAATTGCAGCGATGGTTACGTCGCCCCTTGTGCATCATAATTCCTGCTGCCACATTCTCCAACACATTGGCATCCGATGATATGTGAAACCTCATAAATATCAGTCAGGCGCTGTGCATTGCAAAATGTAAACTCGTCAAATGTATTCAATATGTTATATTGGCGTCTTCTTGCACGCGTATAATCAAAATATCATAAATATAAACTGCATGCGTTAAATTGTTAAACCTATGAGTTTCAGCCTTATTTGATTTGCCAGATGCATCCATAACTTAACATTCAGCCTTCCTTATAATACCTACCAGCTATTATATCGAATTAAATCCATATATCTGGTGACTTTCGATATAAAATTTTCATTTCTATGAATACTTAATTACTATCAGGTGTGTCGCACGCTCCACCAACGCTCAGAAAGCGCTCACCTGATGGCTACATAGCTTGCTTTTGTTCCATAGAAAATATTGGCCATCGTCAGTTTCGAATTTTGGAATGTAAAAGTGTACACCAAACCAATCCACCCTTTTCCCATTTGGGCTGAACTGGATAAGTCCTTCACAAGCGCCTGTAGCCTCGAACGCATTGTCCATCGCGCGTAGCATGGCTACAAGAGCACAGCTGATAACGTGCCGTCTCTATCACTTGGGCAGTACATCCACCAGCTCTGGCCATTTCAACGCCGATTATCTATCTGTGCCTCACTGCGATGCAATCCTGCCATGCGCGCAGAATATGGGTTACACCTGGTGCACGCCTAAAGCATCTACTTCTAAGCCATGAATCCATCTGCCACACAAGGAGACCATACGCTCTGCATAGTATAGCCTTTAGTTCTGCATTTATCCATAAAGGTAGTGCCAATTTCCTTCATGGCTCATCAATATCCACGATATCATCTACTGTGCGCACTTCAAAGCCTGAGACACTCTTCAGCGCGCAGCAGCAAACCTGCACGAATTTTTCCCTTTATTCCGTGTAGCTACACCACTGCTTTGCGTGCATTTCGCACGCACCACCAAAGTTACCAGAATTTCACCTAATGCTCTACGTTGGCTTTCACTCAATTGCTGCGTGCCAGCTCACCTAAATCTAACAGGCTATTCAACTCTTCTCTTGTGAAAGTCCCATGTTCACCTGTTCCTTGCACTCTCTACTAATTGGCCTTTTACCAGTACAAAACCCATCATTCATATCCACAATGGCTGCACTATCCTCTTCATAGCACAAGTCTAGCATAGGACCATCTTCACCGATTCCTATAGAAATAGCGCTAAATAGTCCGTTACAGGAAACTCTACTCATATCCATCGTACTATAGAATAAATGGCATCTACTAAAGCACAAAAGCCCCTGTAATCGAGGCGGTACGAGTGCCACCATCAGCTTTGTAGTACATCACAGTCTACCGTAATTGATACTTCGCCTAAGGCCTCTAAAGTCTACAAACCGCTCGCAAGGCCCGACCAATCAAAATGCTGATTTCCACAGTGCGACCTGTCTGTTTACCTTTTGGTTGCCTTCTAGGTAATAATGAGTGTGTGTGGCTCGTGGCAATAAGGAGTATTCTGCTGTCACCCAGCCCAGCACCAGTGCCTTCAAAAAGCGAACGTCGATCCTCAACGCTAGCCGTGCAAAGGACTCTTTTGTATTGCCACATTCAATTAGTACAGATCTCTGCTGTGGTGCAGTGGTGTAATGCCCAGTGTAATTTAATCAGGGCGTATTTTCTTTTACACCACGACCATCAATCTTGCATCGTCATTCTCATTTCCCATTACAATCGGATTACATACTTTATTATACACAATCTCATGACGGACTGGCAATTTATGTGTGCCCTTTGACTGGAGGGTACTTTCATCCTGAGTAAGTAGGGTATGCTTTTCCTCTATTAAATAGAATGCGGCATGCTCTCACAAACGGCACTTCGTACGTTTGCTGCGGAGCATACACTGCATTCTTCTCAACCTTTATCTTATATAGCAAAAACTAGCCTGCTTACTTATCTCTCCAGAGCTCATACCTCCATTAGTCAAAGGCAATCCACTCACTTTGGGGTCCGGCTCTATACGATTGTGTGTACGATCATCAGTATGAGGAACTTACTGGAGAGTGGTCTTGCTATCTCTTTGCCAATGCATATAAAAGGCTAAATGATATGACAGATGTCCATCCTGTTTATAGAGTTTCATATCTCCCTAGGTATATGTGTGATTCTAGCTAAAACTATACAAATGACATTGTGCATTTAGTTGCCTGTATTCTATGCGAAGTAAGCAGTAAGGCAAGGGTATGAAAGATTAGAAAAATGCGACATACCTAGTACAAAACTATATAATACGGTTTGTGCTCTCGTTATGTCGAGCATTTGCTTTCTGTATTATTTTGATACCAAAAACTCGTGCATGGAGCCTGGTACGTTTATAATGTCTGAACCTTTAAACTCAACATCGACTTCAAGAACGCTTGTGTTCTTGGATTTTGTGGATCCCCAAAGACTTGTTCTCAGTTCTTCCTTGGACTGCTGTCTGCCATGAAGATGACTCTGTCTGCTACTTCTCTGAGTGAATGCCATTTCGTGGGTGACGATAATCATGGTCATATCTCTTCGGCTAGTTCCTTTGATGGTCCGCGTACTTTCGCTGGTGAACTCGGGTCCAAAGCGATGGGTTCATCGAAGAGTATGATTTCTGGTTTCATCGTTAATGCTCAAGGGATGGCTACCCGTTGTTTTTGTCCTCCTGACAAGGTACTAGGGTATACATCTCAGTTTATCCCAAAGGCCTACTTTTTCTAGCAAGGACCGTGCGATGGGCAGAATCTCTGCATCTTTCATCTTTCACCATGTGGTGCCACCATGATGCTTTTTAGGACTGTCATGCGTGGAAATAGGTTGAAAGATTGGAATACCATCCCCATTTTCAGCAAAAATTTGTTGTTCTTCTTTTCCCAACATAGACCGCCGTGCCTGTGTTCGCAGGCGTGTCCACCAAGGTCGCCCCATCGACGACGCATCGTCCCTTTTTGTATGGTTTGTTTTCTAGTTGTCCTAAGCAACGAAGAAAGGTGGATTTACCCGATCCAGAGGGACTGATGATGGACACCACTCGCCACGTTCCATGGATAGTGACACGTCTTGGTAAGACTGCCACCGAGCCAAAGCTCTTTTCAATATGCAATATGTCTATGAAAAGCCATGGTTTCCTCCTTAATCTTCGTAAATTGCCATGCATGCTCTAAATATTGATACAGTTTTGTCAATAAAAATGTCATAGCCAAATAGAATATCCCCAGCTACGATGAAAGCTGTAATGTCAGTCTCTTTGTACAATGCCATGAGTAATTCAGCAAGATATCATTCATAGCTAAGACATACACCAAGGATGTATCTTTCAGTAGTGTAACTGTTTCATTCAGCCAATGGTGGCAACACCCGCTTGATGACCTGCAGAACGATCTTGTACATCGTCTGCCATAGGTAAAGCTCTAATACCTTAGCCCCTTCTGTACTGTCCTTTGGAATGGATTGATGCCACTGCGAAAATTTCGCATAAGTAGGCAATATAATCAATACGAAGGACACCGCCGCCGTCATATCGGTAACCCAAAGCCATCAATCATAAAATGGCAAGCCGCAGATGAGCAAATGAGTGTGCATTAACGTGGTGCCACATGCATTACGCGCACGTAAGCATCCACGATAGTCATCAGCACCCTATTTGTACTAATCGGAGCAGGGCCAAGAGTAATCCTCCTGGCACCGGAGCAAGATGATAACGATGAAGAACAAGGACAAGGGTCACTTGAATCCGCCAGCAATAGCTCGGAACTATTTGTAAATATATACCCAATACATCCATGTTTATTTATATTCCTCTTCGTCAAGATGGATGTACTGCCAAACCATTTTTGCGCCAATTTGTCAGCCGTACCATCATCATCATCACTTTCGCAACGCAGCGTCAACTTTTCTTTCAACGCCTTCGTCCTTTCCGCATACCTACACCTACTTTTTCACTGGCGAATGATCCGTGTAGCTACGGTATATACATTGTTACCTTTTTACCGATTAAATAACGGCCTACCATTTCATCCACCACTATCGCATCGATACGGCCTAATTCAAGATCCATGAAAGCATTTACATAATCGCCATATTCTTTGATTTCTTTAAAGTTTTTAGATTGCATGCATTTTTCACGGCTTCCAACCCAGTAGAACCTGATTGAACGCCTACACGTTTGCCATATCGAGTTGGGCTTTATCAGCAATACCAGAATCAGATTTCACAGCGATAATTTGGTCCCCTCGAAGATATGGTTTAGAGAACAAGATATTGCGCTCCCGTTCCTTCGTAACTAGTTAGAACCATTCCACAACACGTCAATACGTTTAGATTTCAACCTGGGCTTCCTTGCTGTCCCAGTCAATGGACTTGAACTCCACCTCGAGATACCAATACGCTTTTTGCCACTTCTTTTTCGCCAAATCGATATCAAACCTACTAGTTCACACTCATCTTTAAACCCCATAGAGGGAAGTTATCATCTAAACCGATGACACTCGGCACCTCTGTGTTCCCCTGCCTGTAGACGCCCCACAACCTGCCACTAACCCAACAATCACCACGCACCTCGCTGCTAATACCGTTTTAGAACATTTTTGTAACTCATCCATAATACTTTTCCTCTCTATAGATATGTAACTCTAATTCTATGATTACATTATACTTTTAGATTAGTTAAAGATGTAAAAGGGATGAAATATTAAACTTTTTAGAGAAATTTACATAATGTTGCAAAAGAAATGTAATCGGTCTAGGGATAGGTCAACGAGGGAGATAATTCTAAAGGGCACCCCTTAGAAACCGCACTCAAGTATCAAATATTTATTTTACTCGACTCGCCACTTAACTCCCCTGAATATATATGAAATCAGCCATTCCTCAGAATCGCTGTATCTTATCTACTTCTATTCAGTTCATTATAAAAACTCGCTACACACACTTTCATCGCATCAAGCTTCAGCACCTATTGCTCCTGCGCAGGAACTCTGAGACCGCACATGCTGCTTTTGCTACTATTCCATATAGCATATCTTTCACCTCTCCTTTTCATTCTATCTAAGCAACGCTAGCAATCTGCTAGTCATCTAATTATGCCCATAATAATAATCCTACACATCCTCTCACCACCTTCATTTCATCTATACTAACCTAGCGAACGGTTAGTCCGCTAGCAATGCTCCTAGTAAAAGTAATCCTAACATCTTCTCACCACCTTTCTCTACTCTCTTTAACTGTGTGCTTAGTATACCTTATGGTTTTGTTTTCCAAAATTATAAAAAGCCCCGATAGTTATATCTTTTTCCCAATGTAGGGGGCATGAACTATCTCGTTCGGTAGTCATGCTCCGTGCTTCTCTTGCATCCACCACTTCGTCATCGTCTGTCCCTGAATGTGTGACGTAGTATACCCCATGATTGATTTTCCAAATTACAAAACTTCCCGATAGTTAATTTTTAGATAAAAAACGATACAGCCAGTATCATTACTAGCTGTATCGTTTTATTGGGCTCTTGCTCAAATGTGGGGCTGCTCATAGAAGTATACGAACTCTGAAACGATCAAAAATTACGCAACCCATAACTTATTCTCTTTAATACTTTTATGTTATTATTACATCCTTCGGTAAACCCATTAGAGTATGGTAATACAAAGGCATTAACAATTTGAGGGGAACCAACTAACAAAGGAGACTTTAAAATTACTAAACTCCGTAAATGACAGTTTTCTACTGCGTTTAGCCATAATTGTAGGTGCCTTTCTATGTTAGGTATGCTGTATGTCTTAAATATCCTCCTAAAGGCTAATCTAAGCCCATGTCACGTCGTAGGTCATCGGATATACGCAATATTTCCAATAGCTTAATTCGCCTCGCTTTCAGTTAATTTGTTAGGATCTTCATAAGAACCCTTCGATTATATTTGAGAGCTCTAGAGTGTGCCACTCAGCCTCTTTTTGCTCACGCTCGCGTACACGCTCGAGAGCCCAATCTCACCAAGCGACACACACATGATAACAATCTGCCAGCAATATGCGTGAGGGAACATGGTTTGCATCACTAACCTCAAAATAATGGAGACATATCCATAACGATGTATGTAACCTGTTCTCTAGCTTCTTTAGAAAAGGTTTTTGAAGTATTGGATAAGAGCTCGCTGTGTCTCGTTTAGGGTAAAATGTCTACGATAGAGTGATTGTTTAAATCGGTTATGATAACTTGTTTACATTTGGCCTCTCAGCATTCCTTTATATTCCTTGTCAATACTCTAGTACGAGTAGTGTAATCGATCAAGAACCTTTGTAGTTCTGCATATAAGCAGCTGTAATGAGAGTCTACCTTATTTTATCAGCTCATGTATCTAGTATCATGATATGTAATGAAATTTGTACATCCTCATATCATTTCTGTACATTCTTAAGGGATATCATTTATACTTAGTACCTGATATACAGAAGTAAAGTTAAACGTTAGATAATTTAGGATATAATCATCTCATTATATTCATAGCACAATTAGACCTTTTACCTAATCTGGTTGACTAGTCTCCACTCCAATAAATCTTTTCCAAGTTATATCTACAACAATCCAAGATCCATCAGATCCATATAATTTAGCTGCTGAAAGTAAATTCTCTTTCAATATGTTCTTCTCTGTTTCTCGTAAAAGATCTACATATGTCATTGTATGTCTATAACATCTCTGATGATTCACCAGAGCAGGCTATCCCCATCGATAGCCGTCATCATCACACACAAATATGCATATCATATACCTCATCTATTACATTTCACATGAGATTTGCGAGTTCGCTCTTTGGTAATCATGTCAAAAATTTACTTCTAGTTGTGCCTCAGAAAGAGAAACACTAAACATCTCTGGCCAATTATCATAAATCGTTTTGAAGGAGTTCTTGTCTAGACCAAGCACGGAGGATTATGATGGTATAGACCAAGTACTCTAATCTCATTAACTGTATATAACAAAAAGAGCAACCTCGCCTGTTCGCTCTATAAAACCGAGGAATTAGTTATATGCGGTTTCTTTCCTAAGTGAATATGAAGTATATTCCAATCATTAAAACATTAAAGTCTTGCTGACGATCGAGATTTATACTTTGTGTTGATAGATAAGGAGTTATATCTCTCCCCTTTGATAAATACTTTTAATATACTTTTCTAACTCGTTTTTGATAGTTTCTTTGGAATTTGAATATTTCTAGCGTAAGAAATAACCTTTTTGTTTCAATACCTATTTTTCTATAAAAATTTAAGATTCTAATAACAGCTTTTTTTCACTATCAGCAACAGAAAATGCAAGACCTTTCTCTTTTCCATATTTTATAACCATATCCTGAAAATCTTTTTCTAAATTAATCATACTCACCTCATTTGATTACAAATAAATTGAACTATCCATTATGTACTTGGTAATCCAGGGAGGGATACGAGAACAACTAGAGTTTTAGGAGCGAGCGACGCAAAGACGTAGTATTCCGATTCTTGAATAACGTGTGCTTTAGACCTTTAGGCCATAGGCGACGATAAGCTCTTAGCGATAGTATGCTAGCATACGCGTAATCGACTTTAGTGCGCTAGGAGCATGAGCGACGACGCACACTTAGTCGATACGATGTTCACCCCGCAGCTAGCGAAGGCCCTCCAAATGAAAAAGCACTCTTGGCAAAACAAAGTGCCACAATGCTGATCCAGAGGGATCTCGAACCCCCGACCCACGGCTTAGAAGATTAAAGATGAGTTTATATACAGTATAAAAGCTGCTTTCTGTATATAAATTAAATATATGTGTAATATTAGTATATATATTCTATACACTTGTCATATATTTTTATTGCAAGAAGTGCACTAAAAATTTTAAAAACTCTAAGAATCCATCTCTAATACATTCTCTTTACTATCCTGAGCAATTCCAGCTCGATTAAGAATTGAAAAATAAATGATTATCATTAGATGCTCAAAAATATCTGTTCCATCTTCCCACTTAAACTGATGATGTAGCCATATTGTGCATATCTAAATGATTTTAAGCTTTTAAAAATCCTTTTCATCATAAGCTGTAAGGTTGCCTGGACTGATCTTTAACCACCCCTCAATCCATCTCATACTTATACAATACAAAAATTTCATTTCTCTGAAGATGGTTTATAATTATTCAGATTCGACTGAATAATACTTATATCTTATCTTTTATTTTCCCATCAACATCATTTTGATTAATACTGTACTAACTTTGCAAATTTTTAGATTGTTTCTTTAATCCTCATTGTCTTTACCTTTATCAGATTGATGATATCTCATTCAATAGATGCACCTAATATCTGTAATTTGAGTATATTTAATATATTCTTTCTCATCACTCATTTTCTGCAAAAACGTATGAGAGGGTGCTTTATTTATATCTGTAACAATGCAAATAAAGACGGACTTCTTCAATTATCTATCTTTATTACACGTAAGCCTTCTAATGGTTTTAATTTCTGATTTTATACGCCTCTTATTTATATAGACTCTGCAACTGCTTTTCTCCAATTATCTTCATGTATATTATACTCATTGCTTAATTGAATTTTATACTCATGAAAGTGTTTTCTAGTTAAAATGTTAATAATGTTTCCATATAATCATAATACTGAGGTATATTAACGAATTCTTCTTTACATTAAACCTATAAATAATTTGGTATGTATGTTATTTTTAAATCAGGAATTCCATTAAAGACAATTTTGAGTCTTACTAATATATTGCTACTTGAAATTTCTTCATTAACTTCTATCCCAGCTTTTTCTATATTCCTCCGGGTGAACCATAACTAATGCCTTTAAAATCCTGATTAATAGCTTTAGCTAGGGGAATAAATTCGATTGACTTCTCTCCCATAATTTCTACCAAATTTTGAATTTGTAAACGATCCAAACTCTTTACTTTCTATATAAAGTGAGAGTAAACTTGATTAAATATCAACACGTAGCTTGACATTAATATATGTGAAATTCCTCCTGTTAATTCTATAAAAGATTCGTTCCATCATCAGTAATACCATTTAACCATTCCTAGCTTTCCCTGTTGATGAAATTCTTTAGCCCACTTTTTAATTTCCTATATATATCTGCTTGTTCCTAGGAATCAAAGTTATGTCAAATCCTCGAGTTGATAATCTATATTTAAAAGATGGTATTACAGTAATTCCTGAAAAATATTTCTTCCATTTTATCCTCTATAGATTATTATGCATCTTATGTTCCTTCTCACTTTCTTCTAAGCTCTCAAACACTCTATAAATTACGGTACGTATATGAATCTCACCCACTGATTGTACCAATACGTGAACTAACAACATACTCCGTCCCTAATGCATCTGCAAAATAGTATCCAGAAATAACGGTTATAATATTTTCATCCTCAAGACGAACTACTGCCCCACTGCCCATCTCGTAGCTTTTAAAGTATAATTTCCTGAAGATGCATACATCATAGGATCGCCTCATCAAGTTGATAAACTTAATATAGAGTATACTTCTTATAATAATATATATTATAGAGGAATTTTATTTTCATAACAATTTCTTAGAAATTAATCCAAACTCCCGATAGTAAAGAAATTATGTATTAGTTTGGAAAATATAGATAACCACGCACTCTTTCCCCACATTAAAAAGATATATTTCTTTTGAAGTGTTTCATCTGATAAAATAATAAAACTACCTGAACTAGCACAGATTATATATATAATCCAGTTAGGTAACTTTAAACAACTCTCTTCTAATGAGAGATAAAGTTCATTCTTTTCTCCTACTCGACTATTATTTTCAACTTAGCTATTGTTACTATTAACTTAATCAATCGTGTTTGCACAAATTTTTATACTTTGCAGAAGAATTAAAAATAAGTTTATATACATTATAAAAGCTTTATTTTTGTATATAACTTACAAATAAGCATTATACTAGTATATATATTCCATAATGTATAAGTTAGTAATATATTTTATTGTAAAACGCTAACCGCATATTGAATCACACTTGTAAAATCAACTACCACTCTTATTAATAATATCTTGAATACTCTAAAATCTACTCAGTAAAGCTCATTCTTTTATTGTTATTTGACGACCGTTAGGCGCCACTACAGATAAATCTAATCTTTTATCTGCTACAGCACATGGATGAATATATTTTCTCACTTTTCTAACATCCATATACTTTGAACTTCAAACTGGCATACAGGTTTTGATTTGGTAAAACAAATATGTTATTGATTCATCTCGCTGTATTAGTCTAGTCTATATCCTCAGTACAAACCAATCTTATATGCATCTTCCATGTTTAGAAATCGAGGGTCCCTCTCCTGCATATCTCACAAATATATAATCCTGTAGTAATGAGTATCAGTTCCTTCCATTGGATTATGATCGCCTCTGTTACTAAAACGACCATTGCATATCATAAAGAGAAGAAATTAAGCTTAATAACTTTGTATCATCATTCTCAGTCCCATTTTCATAAACAACATGAAAGATTTTATCATTCTGATTCGTTGAACTTTCTTTACTATCACCTGTTTTGAGGATCTAAATCCTGTCAATATAAAGCATTAATCATTGTCTATATAAAAGAGCCACGTTTAATTGGATTCTCCTTACTAATTTTTATCTCCCAGAATATCATCAAATGATTTAATCTTTTCTAGACCCTCTAGCTACCTCATCTTGAACTTGTGCGAACCTCCATTTATACTCATTAAAACCTTCGCTCATTCTTTTACGTTGATGAGCTAGCTTTGACTGCCACTGTTCGTCTATAACGCTCATTACTAAAAAGATTTTGGTTGTGCATCTAAATCTGCAAATAAGCTTTTCATCTGATAATATATCATCTAAATCATCATGCATCTCCTCACCACCCTAGCAGATTAAAAATATCATACTTTATATTTCGCCCATTTATCTCGATTATTCCTGATTCCTTTAAGTCTTGAGTACAACTTACGTTCTTTTCATAACTTTTTGATTGTCTAGGCTCTGTTCCATATTCCTTCATCCAATCAATAATTTCTTGAAACCTTTTCAACTCTCCGTCTATTATTATATATAGGTTTAATATCTTCAACTAATGTATCAAAAAGGTCATCCTTAAAACATCTTCTAAAGTCGCAAAATTTTCAATCATACATTACGCTCCTGTTTTAATTGGCAAGTTTAGCAAGTGCATAATATAGTCTTACTTTCCTCAAGACTCTTACTATCTCGTCTCAGGAGATCTTCCATACTCTGTTGAAAGGATTTTATCTAGTGGATACAGCATTCTAAGTTCATCATTGGTAATTGAACTTTTAGCATCAAAAGCACGTGAAAATTAATTGTAAAGTTTTTGAGTCAACATCCCTTGAAGATAACTTCTATAGCTGATTGGAACGGATTAACAGAGTCAATAAGATCGATACTTAAATCTTCAATATTAACAATTTATCTGCCATTTTTAGTAGCTGTTTTATTATCTTTATCTCTCTCAGCACCAGTTAAAGTAAGATCGACAATATATGATGACGAACCTCCCTCAATCTCCTGTTGTGTCAAATCAGGATATTTTTGTAGCAATTACTCTCGAATTAGCTGTTTAGTGATAACTGCATCAGCACCTGCTAAAATAGCGGTTTGAAGAAGTTCCTCTTGTAATATTAGGCTTTTTATTTCGACTCATATCTTGCTCTACTATCTTTTGACACGGTCCGTGGAAGGTCTTGATAGTCCACGAATAGATATGACAGTTTATCTACACCGGATTTAATCGTTCTTTCAGCTTAAATTTAATAACCGGAGATAAAACACCATTAATAAACTTGCTGTAATTCGTCATGATATTATTAACTGCATACTGCACTTCCTCATTATCTGCATCAGGTTCTGCTATGAGATTAGTAAACATCGCTTCTGTTTTATTAAATGAATCTCTCGTAACACGTCCAATAATTTGTACTACCTCATTAAGCTTGAAACGATATCCAATTGTTGGGAGCATACTCATGATAATGAGTCAAATCCTTCTTTATGTTTCTTAAAGGTACATAACTTTATATCTAAGTCTTCAACTTATCCATCTGCGCCAAATATCCAGCTACTTTCTCTCTTCCATCCTCTGTAACCAAATCAGCAACTTCTAAGGATTCTTCCAGTCTTTGTTTTAATATAAGTAATGCCTCGCTCATCCTTTTTAGCAAGTATGTGCCGAGCACGTCCAAAATCGATCTACTTCTCCATATTTATCTTTGGTTGATCCCGAATTTACATTAGGAATATGGATAGTCAGTTTTTATCATAACTCATCCTTGAGCTCTTCTAAAGCATCATATATTCATTTCGATAAAAACTTATAAGACATAGAGCAAATGATTTTACATTTATAACCTTCTAATTGCTCGTACAAGTATATGTCACTCTATCAAAAAGTTGCTCATCTGAAGGCTCTAGAAATTGGAAACTGAACTCACGAAACATACGCAGTGGTCCTAGCACATGTGCGCACTTGAATTTGTAAAGAACATGTCACATTAATGCGCCTTAACATTGAAAGATTATCCTCCTGGGAAACATATGATGAAGCTCATCAGGATAGCAAGTAAACACGAATCAAAAGTCTCCAGCATCTAACTTTTCTGTGGAAGCACGTACATGTTGACAGGAGTCGAAATAAGAATATCATCCGATGGGTCCGGAAGACTTCATCAAAATTGATAAAAGACTCAACTTTGCTCTTCGATGTACCGCCGCCTGTTGTTAAATTATTTTCATCCTTTACAATCCAACGTCCCAGTAGTATCCGTTATCTGGAAAGCTCGTTGATTTAAGAACTTTCCTCTAAGGAATTTCTTTCTCAGACACTGCAATGATAACTTTTAATCCTTGATTTCTTGGTATCCAATGCAACAAACATAAGTGCTCGTGACTTTCCCGACGAGGTGGCGCTTACTAGCAAATGTTGTGGAATTCCTCATGTACACGTGCTTGCCTATATCTTGCACATACCTTAAATAATCTGTAACATTTACGGATGTTTGTGATCATAGGTCACTTTCAAATAACTTACTGCATTGATTATCTCTATATAACGTTTAAGTAAATAACTTAACCTTTCCTCATCTGATTTGAGATGGAACTCTCTATATGCTCGTTCACAACAATTTCATCGAAAGACAGAGAATGTTCATTACAAGAAAGTTCTTTCCTGTACATCCCTATCTCTAAGGATATAGCTCATCCAAACTTCCACAATTTCTTCTCTCAAATCAAGAATATTAAAACTTGATTCTCTATCATACTCTTACGTTTAGCGATTATTTCAGGAACTGCAAATGTAATAATATTATACACTAATCCAGCTGAGCATCGTATATCTCGTGTTTCAAAGCTTAAGCCACCACCGCTGATAGCCATATCATATGCATTTTAGATTGCAAACGTCACTAGAGCCACACTGGTGCACTATATATAACCATAGCAGAAACTCAAATAATAGCATCTTCACTCACAAACCCTATAGAAGACATCCTCTCTATTTTGCAGAAGAAACTCTTGGAATCAAAATTTGTAAAAATCGACCTCTCTAGATTGTCTAAATTTTAATGTCTGTCGCGCTCACTCTACCTTTGCACAAAAGCATATGGCGTTTTTGCTGCCACTTTGGTCGACTCTGCTTTACCTGCAGCCAAAATCTTTCTACTCCTTCAATATCGCTTCTCTACTCTACAATTATCTTTAATTATTTCATGTCCATATCCTCATCAAGCCACATGCGGCATTTATCATTAATAAACTCTTCAGCTCCAATATATATCATATATGTGTAGACAGGGCCATCTCACTAATAATTTTATTACGTCTCCTCAATACTAGAAATTGATTAAACGACCTCCATCTCCTCGGCATACTACCACCATCTTTGGTAAATTAATAATTGGATAGGATACACTCCTAACTAAATAGCTTTCCCACTGAGATAAATATAGTTTAATCTGTTCCACCTTATATCAAATTGCATCTCTTTTATTAAATCAGAAGCTCTGCACTCGAATGTACAGATAAGTCATAATAATAGCTACTGTCATCTCCATTATTAGCTGCAGAGTTTCAATGAAGAGTATGTATATGCAAAATCTATGGAGACAATTTCTAACAATGTTTCCTATATTATCGCAACGCTCCCCTGAAAAACAGAGTTGAAGTTGTAACGAAAGCAAGCTTTAGCATTTGCTGAATTAATAAATTTTGCTCCTTTGAAAAGCCACTCCTGCAATATAATCGTAATACTATACTTTATCTTTTCCCCATAACATTTTAGGTCTCTCCCATATCGCATTGGCTCGATTATGGGTATGGAGGATCGATCATATAAATCTCTACTAGACACGCATGAGAGCATGAGATTTCGTTCCAATCTAATCGTGCATACTCCTTGTGTTATATTACCAACATCTTTGTAAAGGAGATGCTGGCTCTACAAAAATCTCTCCTTGTTCAGCTCTATATTCATCTGATATTCCGCAACTATAAGGATAATCTAAGCCATCATGCGCAAAATCATCTAACTCTATTCATAAAAGTTGCTAAGACTAATCTGTCGACTTTCTAAATCTATCAAACGGCATAATGAAGTTGGACGTATAGATTTTAAGAAGCTTGACTTTACATCGTCGAATAGGATTTATATGGCTAATAATCATCACCTGATCACGCACGATCACTATTTAATTTTGAAATCTATCGCATGAGTTAATTCAAAGGCATTCAAATAAACATTTTATTCTCTCGTCTTGTCTTTGTTCGATTCAGTTATATCTTCATTTTTCATCATCTTTAGCATGATATCTGTGAGATAATCTCTCAGTTCATCTCAGCGGTCGCATTATCACCTTCATGATATTCTCAACACTAGTATAATGCATTCCAGATACAAGGTGCTTGCTCTGTTTCTTGCTATGCCACTGTTTGTATCTCTAGCACCTATTATATCTGGATTTGTCTCATTTCCAACGAAATAATTCACCACAGCCTAGAATCACTCTCCTTGTTTGTTTTATCAAGCAAGCTGTATGTGCCTGAGTCAAATAGTTTGCCATTTACATAAGGAATTCCTCTCAGCCATTTATCTGACTCTCTCTATCTGGAGATCTAGATATAGCAAAGATTGCATTAAATAACTCATTTCAAACTCATCTCCATCTTCTTAGATACTCATTTTATGGCATTTGTTAAAAACACCTTTAGGCATACACTGTATCTTCAGCAAATATAATAAAAGAGAAGTCGAACTATGAAAAGGTTGAAATTTCTTTTCTCTTTACAGTTTCGACTCTTCAAATTGATTTATCTTAATTCTGTATATCATCATCAATCGAAACCTTTCGCAGCTTTAATGTCTGCAAGGGCCTCTCTTGCATAATCGTGCTTTTTCAATACCATTCCATGGCAGAGATCAACATATAAAATTAACTCACAGCAATGTTTAAACTATCATTTGCTCACCGTCATTTGAGCTGCTAATCTCTATAATCTAGAAGATAATAAAACGAGGATTAGAATTTCTGTTTGTTGAGATTGGCTCTCGACTTCTATGACTTTCATGTAACGGGTGAGTCGTCCATCTTGGAATCATACTGATCAGAAGTCTCTTTATTTTACTAAATATGGTTATTCCTAATTCTAGTCAAAGTAGACTGTGAGCTATATAAAGCGAGAAATCAGTCAGTATTCTTATCTAAGTGATCGATCTAATTCTTTGTCCGATCCTCTGTCGTTACAAATAATCATCATGTGCCATCATTTTCCCAAAATGCACCCTATTATGATTTTCCATTATAGCAATATCATTTGAAAATTACTATACGTCGATAAACGCTCTCATTAATAAGCTGGTTCCAGTTCTTTTTATCTGATAACTGACGTGGTCAGATGGGGCATTGCACTAGTTGAACTATAATTCAATCTAACCTTCTCAGTCAGAAATCTGGTTTCAATAGATTCGTCAAAATGTTAGTGGGTCCATGCATGGCATAGCTCCTATAGGTCGGCTTAATACTCTCTATATTCCAGATTAATAATAAATTAACAAGATACTGTGATTGCACGCGTCCTAATCTACATACATTCTTTTCATAAATGAGAGTCTCCTGGTTTCTGCTGCATTTCAAATAAAATTCTTTCTGCACTTAATTCATCTGTTAAGAAAAAGTACACTCATATAATCGTATGAATTTGCCTCTTTCTTTAGAAAAATCTAAAGCATAAGATCTGATTTAAAGCATCCTCATCTTGGGCAACCATATTCCAAATTGTTAAACCAAAAATATCATCTAAATCCAACCTTCTAATCGCTCTTCCTCTTGATTTTATATTAATACAAAACTTATAATTATTAATCTTTCCAATTATCGAGACAGAGTAAACGAAATCTTTTCTAAAGAAGCCGGATTCATCGGTTCTACGACTTCTAATAGTCTATAGTTACCATTAAAATATCCTGCAATAGCTTACTGTGCCATCAAAAGAAGGCATTAAAGAAACTCCTTTTGTATATTTAGTTGGCTGCAACTGGCGCTATGCCTAAACTATTTGCTAATTTCTTTCTGGATTCCAAATTCTTTTATTAGCATCTCCAATCTTGTTAGGAAAAATGACTTTTAGCAGATATATCTACATACTCATGAAAATCCAGCTAATGTATCAAAACACTTCATAATTTTCCTTTCTTTCATCTATTGCTATTTTATATATATATTATAATATCCCTCAATAAAGTAGATGATTGCTTGTTGGTACTCTTTATTATTTTGTGGATTTTACTCATATTTTAAAAATTTCATCTCTTAATAATTAACATTTTCTTTTTCTGTTATTATATTATAACAAATTTGCAATGTTGATACAATGAAAGAGGATATTATGAACCCTTTATACCATTCGAGAAAAGCCCAGAATCTTACTTCAACAATAAAATGTTAAGTGTAAGAAACATGTATCTACAATTTATGAATTAAAGCAGCCCAAACTGCATCTACATCGGTCATAAAATTTTAATCAGAAGAAGTCTTTTGAAAATTGCAGCAAAAGCAAACTTTAATATTAACAGGAGAATTTATAATGAAAAGATATCAACCAACTTGGAGCAACGTGATTATTATGCCATCACACTCTAACGGAAAAGTCATATATATGCACGAGATCGTATTGACTTCAGAAATAAAAATACGCAAAAACAAAATCACTCTTAATCTATGCAGCGTGAGGCGCTTAGAGTCTTAATATTTTCCAAATAGTCTTTAGCGCTTTCTATCTCCTATTTTAATAATATGTTCAACCTATTTCCAGAGTTCAATGGGAACATAGATACATCACTCCCATCCAACCACATAGTATCCTAGCTTTATAGCGGTAACATACCCTGCAATAAATCTGCCCTAGATCTCCACTCTGATTGAAAAGTGTGCCCCATACAACTTTTGTAACCAAGCTATTTCTTTCTAACTTTGCCATCCCTCTCGCATGCAGTGCGTATGGTAAGGAATGGATTAGCCACGCTCATCTCACATTTCTAGTTTACAAACTCTATAGGAGGTTAGTAAGACCAAAGGTCGAGCAAATGACTCTATTAAAATCTGTTGTGATTAGCATGTTAGCATGACCGAAAATCTAGCAACCTTAGATCAAAACCATCTCCGATACTGATAAGACAAATTATAGATAGCGTTCCAACAAAAAGTTTTTCACCAACCTCAATGCGATTACAGGTTCATTAAGCAAAAGATATCTCTCTAGATTAGAACTCTTTATAACCATGTGTTTTAAAGTTTTATTCTATGCTACAGGTAAAGCTGGTATGCATTTGAGAGACATCTGTAAACATGTTTTATACGAGATAAGAAAGGAGGTGAAATCTCAGACAATGTAACAATCTGCATTGCCTTTAAGGAGATTCAGGCAAGTTAGTATTAAGCTCATCAAAATATCATATTAAAAAGCTATTGGCTTTTCTATACTTCTAGGTTAGGGATTTCTGTATTCATACTTTCAGCTTTCTTATGCCCAGAAAGCATTGTTTCATGTCAGGAAAATATTCCTACTACTAGAATGGTGGCTTCAGAATACATTAATCCGTTAAATCCACGGATACTACAATATATATCTATAGGAAGATTTATGTCTAGCTTGCTAAATTTGATCTCTGAGCAGATCCAATATCAAAACATAAAGTTCAAACTTCTATAAAGATATATTATTAATGAAATTACAAATAATAAAGCCTCTAACTTTAAAAGAACAGTATATCTTATACCTTTTGGCTTGGATTTATTAGTTAGTGTCTGGCTCTATATACTTCGAGCTTATTATCAATACAGATATTCATTTCTGAAGAGATATATACATGCGAGGCATGCGGTTATTGGCATCAAATCAAGTGAAACTATATTAAAAGATAAACCACGTGTTTTATCTATCGGAAACATTCATATTCCACGAGATACAGAATGTAAACAAACATATCCTAGTCTTTCGGTGCTAGTGGATTACGGTAAATCGGTTTTATTAAGCCAGTTCCTACATCAACAATGATTGTAGTAGTAAATACCAGATAAGAGACATTATATATTAGTTGATGTTAAGCCTGAATTTGTAAGTAAGTTCTCTAAACCAGATGACTTCATCTTTTATTGTCCTTTTGATAAACGATCGATAAATTGGACTATCTTTAATGATATGAATGATATTTCAGGATTGCGATACTTTCTGCCCTCATTATTTGAAAATAACATGCCAAATCCCCTTGGGGCTTGAAACTCGCTTCCTATATTTGCTGATGGCTTAAAATATCTAGCGTTTCAGAGTAAAACTAAAAATAAAAATATAATTGATCAATCATGCCTAATCGAGGACATTAAAGAAAAATCAATACCTTACCCTAGGTGAATTAATTACTTCCAATCAGCATTTAAACTCCGCCGATGGCATCTATCAGTTTCAACTCATCTCTACCCTAATTGGCTGGATTGACTGCCTGTAAACACCTCTAAAAGATAAAAGACAGTGGTACTCCTGAGTTTTCTTTCAAAGCTCGCTATATTCGAGAAGAATGCAAACGTAATAGTCGGAACTATTCCCCAACCTATATTTCCTAGGCACTCTTCCACATTAGGCAGCGAAATTATGGCTCCTCTGAAAGGCTAGCCATGATATTAAGGATTAATGCGCTCTAACCTACCCGCGAGTAAATCTTTGCTCGCCTATATTTTATAACTCGATGAAATTTGGCAGTGATAATAAAATTCCATATCACTACCTGATTTGGTCACTAAAGGACGTAGTTATGGTCATCAGTGCATACTAGCACCCAAAGACCCAGGCTTATTACGAGACAACATATGGACCTCAAGTTATAGTTTATCCCTCTCTTAAAGTAACTTTGGTACCAAATCGTTTGACGTATGAAATGATTCTAGACCACAGAAGAATTATCTGAGAACTTTGGACCAGGAAGAAAAGCTTGAGAATATAAAAGCTCGATCCAATTGCAAGAAGATGGCAAAAACACACCATCTTACTTCTACGACTCACCGTCACGCGCGATTAATGCTTCCCACAGTGAATTACGAAACCTAGAGCCATTCCAGTTGAGATGGCAAAATTGTGTGTTTTAAATCCCATTTAAGCTCACTCGTTGCCTAAAGGTTTTCTTTTATCTGTAAAACATGCTGAAAACTTCATACCTATAGATAAGGGAAACTGGCTGGAGACTATGACTTAGCCCCAAAGAAATTCCACGAAAATTAAGAGTCAAGGAGAACATCTAATATGTTGATCTACCCCAAATATATCTATGATTCAATCAGGTGAATATTGTGGAAAGGATGACTATTACAGTCGCTATGCTGACAAAGAAAGATTTCTGGCTGGACATGGCTTATTGTCACCATTAGAAGCGAAGATGTTCCGAAAATCCATGCCGGGATATCTCTCCCCTTGCTCAGCATGCAGATTGCGAGACAAAAAGAAGCTCCATGAGAAAGGAATTTCTACTCAGATTCAGCTGGCTGTATCGATGCTAACTTTGCTCTCCAGCTTCGTCAAATTGTATCTATTGGCAGCATGGGTCCAATTTTAAAATATCAGCTATAGAAGCCTCATAATCAAGCAGTTAAAAACGCAGCTAGCTATGGTGAGAGTCGACTCGTGATATCTGGCGAAAGCATGCTGACAGACAACACATCAGAGCATGTAAAAACAAACAAACATGCTGTATTTCACTAAGCAACATCGTGACAGCGTGAACAAGACTGAAAGTTACATACCCATTGTTTTATTGTTCAGACTATAGTAGATGGAAAAATTCCACTGACCATGGAAGACCAGCCTCTCCACTCCAATCAGCAATTTCCTTCTATCTCTAATGTATGTAATGAATTATCCTAGAAGCCCTCTCAAGAACGTGGGAGATACCACCCGTGAGTCTAATAGTCGGGACCAAAGAGTCGACATTTTGAGATTGGGCTGGTATTACCGATACTTTAATTGACCACTTCTCTAAAGAGAAAATCAAATCCAACAATTACCAAAGAAACATATGGATTTTCTGACGTTGGGAAGGTCTACACGCCACATAGCAGGTTGAGCCTACGAAAGCTGGAAGTCTGCCGAAAATTTGCAAAGAGACTTAGATGTGGCTCCAGATATTAAGCTGATGCTTAGGTGGTCTGTAGTGGAAAGAAAGCCTGCAGACATCTAATTCGTAGCAAGACTCTTTGGGAGATGAGATACTATAATTAAAAACCTATTCATTTACTTCAGGAGAAAGTCCTTCGCCTTCTCTTGGAAGCCGATCGTATGATAGAGATGTATAAGAAGAAGGTATGATGCAGGTGTAACTCTTCCAGGAGCTTGGAAAACCTTTTGATGCTATCATCTCACAGGTAGACCTAATTAAAGCTGTGGTTTTAGGAAAACTGTGAATAATGAGGTATATTATACAACACCCACTATCGCACGCAAAATATATGATTCTCAACTCCTATTACGAGGCGTATGGCATACGCGCAACGCTCTCCGATAGTGACTATAGATAAAATCAAACACCATTTTCAAGTGAGCTTAAAAGCTAATTATGGTTGGAGCTTACTAGTGACAAGAGGCTGTCCAACACTAAAATGCTATCAACCCTCTGACAAAGCTATATAGCAATTGAAGGAGGTGCTGGCTCTGGAAAAGAACTACCGTGATGAGAGCAAGCTATTTATATCAAGGAGCAAGGTGTTAAAAGCTCATGGGACAGCTCTACCAGTAAAACGCTGCGTGACTATGGAAACAGGAAAGCTATTATTCCTTCCCATAGATACAATTCATAGGCATCTTAATCAACTATCGTCTCTCTCACACCCTTGGCAGTATGATACGTGTGGATTCTTTTCATCTGTAGCGTGACTGCCCAGAAGTATGCGATTGTCGGATGAAAGTTCCATGTGCTCACAGACTCATTTGCCCACAAGCAATATACTCAAAGCCTCCCGAGCAAAGAAAAATGCTAGTAGTATCTAGGAGATCCTGAATCAACTCCTTCCCTATTGGTACCGCACGCTTTTGCTATGAGTCGACTCGCGAAGGCTGAACAGAGTACCTACTGTACGTATGCGTGAAATCAACCGATCAAGAGGAGGGATCTAATTTGAAGAGAGCTGCCAGGAAGCATGATCTCGGCAAGTTTGATGAAATGTCGATTCTAGTCCACCTTTATCGTTATATTGATAATAAGTATTGTGAAATACTCGGCGCGTCAATATCGACTAAACTCGGTGATTCATGAATACCACCAGATAACTTATGGCCTCAGCACCAGATAAAACTACAATTTTGTGTAGCACGCAATAAGGATAGAAATCAGGCAAATTCAGCTATACGCAAGAAATTAGTACAACAAAATAATTTAAGCTCTGAGCAGATATTGCCTAGTATTAATCAACGTGACTTGAAGAATCAAAGCCCCAATCAATCGGCGAAAAATAATATCATACTAAAATGATTATAGGATAAAAGATACTGAAGGTAATCGCGTAGAAGTTAAAATGGACAGTTTATAAAATTACTGATATCAAGCACATAAAGTCACGGTAGAAAACCACCTCTAAAACAAACCGTCACCTTTGATACATGAGAATACAATCATTTCGATTACGGCTATGCTATAACTACCTTCGAAAGCACAAGGAATAACCACAGACAATGCATTAATTGTACATGATAGTACCAAAAAGGTTCTAATACAAGGAACAAAATATATGTGGACGAAAGCAGAGCCAAAAGTCCGTTAAAATATTTACAGACGATCGAGAGTTCTTACAAAGCAAGCTAAACGATATCATAAAAAGATTACCGCTGAAACCTTCTCTCATCATTCGACCTAGCAATAAGAAAGGAATAAGAATCATGCCAAAGAAAACAAAACTAAGACGATTCAACGGTGAAGGTATCTTTATCAAAGTAAATGGTGGACAATTGATGTGTCCATATCAAGGACAAATAAATGGATAGAACTTGAAAGCTAAACTCCTCCAAATTTTCATCCAAAAACACCAAATTAAAATGAACTTTGTTTGTATTGTAGATGAAATTAAGCGAGTTAGCGGAGCTCAAAACCTTTAAAAAGTACGCGTCTACCTTTGCTCTTTATATCATTCCCTACTTAGGACAGTATCGTCAATTTCACTCAAGACATGGGAACTCCTTTAACCAATGGATTAATGGAACCTAAAAAGGAAAAGGGCATACGACTCATCTAGCACAATACGCTGCACTAGACGGTACTTTATCTGAACTATTTTGAATATGCTGTGAATATAGGATTAGTATTAAAAATCCAGTCAAGATGACGAAGCCCACCAAGATTAATAACTACAGAGATTCATACATTGATGCATCGAGGAAATCCACCGTTATCTGCCGCCATGAAAGCTCAACTTATGATTCATATGATTCACCATAGAATTAACTACTATGCTCTATATAGCAGCAGTAGAGTCAGTTTTAGGCACCGGCACGAGGCCAGGAGAAGTTTTTGGTTTGCGCTGGGATCGTGCTGACTTAGACCGCTCTCTATTATTTCTGTTCGCCGTGTACTATTCAGTCCAAACTGGTAAAAGTAGCGCACCATTCCAAAGGAAAACACCAAAACATCACGCCGAGGTATACCAATTGAAGGCAAAAGAATTGCAAGAAGATTTAAGAGCATATAAAGACTTCTCTCAAGCCACTATATTCAAGAAAATCGGTGATAAATGACATGCACACTTCTGGAATTGTAAATATCTGCGTACCTCGGCAAAGCATTATCTACCAGCAACTTTAAATCCAGATATTTTATCTCCCAGCATTAAACAGCTACATTTCTGACCATATTACCTCAGCGATCTTCTCGCCACACACATGCCACTCATTCTACTCTCTCTCATAAAACCCTAAAATAGTGTACAAGAACGATTAGGACATTCCTCGATAATACTAACACCAGATACATATTCACATTTAGTACAGATATACAGAAAGAGGCGGTTAATGCTTTAGATAGTTTAGGCACGTAACCCCTTCCTTTTCACCACTAGCCTCTCTTCATTAATTTTGAAATATAGTTGCTAAATTCATTATCGCTACTTCTTTTATATCTTTCAAGTCCTTCATCCTGCTAATCAACAACAATATTTATGTCTTAGCGTAATCTATAATATCTAAGCCATTGTTTTAAAGAGATCATACACATCGATTCATCAACGCGATAGATTAAAATGACAATAAATTGCATTTTTAAAAAGCATTTTATCTGCACTGATTTCATTTCTCTTTTCCAAATGTTGATAGCAAAGCGAACTGTAGTAATAAACGCGGGCTTCGATCTTATGTAAGGCATAGTAATTTTATATTCTTTTGATAGTGTAGATCGATTTGGTCTGCATCAAACAAATAACCACCCTATTATATTGGAAAGTATACAGATTTATAATCTTGGCTCACAAAAATGTCTGGAGAGGGTACTTTGGTGCAGAGTGGGCTAATAAGTCCTTCCATCTGTACTTCAAATGTATCCTCCCAGACATCCTCATTAAACAAAAGAATCTCCATCCAGAAAGGATCAGGTCTCCAGATGGTCTCTCAAGTGTCTACAAACGAAATACCACATGGTTTTCTCATATGCCTCAACTGATTCTCATATCGGTAACAAATCATCAAGAATACCAATTCTGCTTACACGAATTAATTTCACTGCATCCCCCTGTCGATTATTATTTTCCTGACAGGCACATACTAAATGGGCACGTACTTCCACCTCTAATAATTTGATGTTATCACTGATAAGAAAATGTAGCCATGCTCGATCACAGCTTGAGTATTAAATTTTCTCATGACTCAGACAATCTTAGAGTCGTGGTCAGCAACATTTTAGCTAAAATACTCATCCATTATGTATGGAATTTCTTTCCTTGAGCCAGGACAGTGCTCAAGACCATCAATACTCTCAAAATAATCTCGCTGCAGTATAAAGATAGACACTATACCTTTCAAGTTGATAGTTTTGATATCTACTAGAGTTTCATGTTTCTTCCAAAATATGAGAACAGAATCTAAAATATTTTCTACATAATCCGGATTCCCAGCAAGAGAATCCTCAATTTTAAAGTAATAATATCTTGCATTCATCCTGAATTTGATTAAGCTTCATCCAATAACTGATTTTGGATCAAATTTATTCACCTCAACTAACAATTTATCAGGAATTCCATATTCTTCAATAAGAACATTTGTACACATGTATGCACTAGTTACTCACACAATCATTCCACACAGATGTTAAGTTATCATGTTGTTCTATAGAAGGTACATATGATATTGATGCAGGATTATCACATTTCACAAAAAGAGCTTTTCTAACACTCTCAGAGCCATGCTCTATAAGATGTAAGATATTCATATTAAGTGGCATAAAAGATCTCAAGCTAAACCTGTGTGATTTCTTGCCTCTTCCTATATTATTATTATCGTCAAAATAGTTTGTGTTTATATTCCACTCAGGCTTACTCTTCAACTAAAATATTTAAACACTTGAAAGGAATATGAGTGCTTCCACCTTCTGGCATATTGATTTTATCTTTTATTCACTTCACATACTAGCTTCATACTTTCCAAAACCATATAACTTGGTAACTCCTTCCAGATATTAACGTGATTATTCGCCTCATGAATTAAATACTCATTATGATAAGTATTTCATAGTCCCTGAACGCACTTCTACCAGGATATGCTATTATCTCAACCATGTTTATATACCCCTATAAAATCGGATCAGATGCAAACACAGCTAGCCCTCAAAAGCACTGTTATTTTTACATCTAAAATTAGAAACATCTGTTTGATTAAAATAAAGTAACCAAAGATATTTTGAAAATGCCTCAACACACTGGTCTTTATTCCAAATTCTGCTATCTACTTCAAAGCTAAGATTAACTGAAATAACAGTCTACATGTAGACGCGTCACAACTTAAAACCTCCCAAAATTTATCCAAATATACCAAATTACTGAGCTATAGATTGAAAAGCAAGCACCAAATATCGAACGAACAAGAGGTCGAATTGTGTGCATCATCCTTCGTGAGGCATACCCTCGCATAATAATTGTTCAAATCGATCAATTATATGTCTCTGCTCTCAAGAAATTAATCTTATTTACATATATATTGAGTAGAAACACAATACAATATATTTTATATCGACAGTAGTCATATTAGGTTTGGCTCTCATACATTCTTGCATTATTTGTTCCATTTTTGATAAGCGGCTTTTCAAAATCATCTTATTATAAAAATTACTCGTTTAAACGTTGATACTCAAGTGTATATCAAAAATGAGCGCGTTAATGGCTCAAGTCGTATCACTCAACAACAATCGAACAGGCCTGAATAATCTCCTGCATGACTTTCGTACTGATTCAGCAAGAAGTGTAGGACCTACAATCTTCACTCCAGGATTTATGTCCTTTCCAATATTTTCAAAAATTCTAACAGACTGATTTCTCAATTCTCTATTCGCCCTAATTTATCAAGAATTCAAAAGCCAACCAAATATATTCAGGAGTTGTCCATATGTCCAACTCTATTTTCTAGCGGATGGGATTAGCAAATTTCATTCCATGCAGATTGAAAATTCCTCCATGTATATCCAGATAATTTAGGTTTCATGATTCTTCACCACCAAAACTACTAAAAACTACTACAACTTTTTAGAAAAAGCGGATAGCCCAATCTGAACTATCCGCCTATTTATCGGGTGCATCCAGGAGGGATTCGAAACCGACCATGGCTTAGAAGGCCGTTGCTCTATCCAACTGGAGCTACTGAACCATATGGGTTATGTCATGTTATTTTACTGTAAATACTAAAATAACCCATCCACATAGAACATAGACATTGTCTTGTATGGGAAACGTATTAAATACAATCACATGTATAAGTGGAGCGGGTGAAGGGAATCGAACCCTCGCAACCAGCTTGAAGGCTGGGGCTCTACCATTGAGCCACACCCGCACATAAGAAAATGGTCGGAGCAGCAGGATTCGAACCTCATGACCCCTGGTCCCAAGCCAGGTGCGCTACCAAACTGCGCTATGCTGATATCTTCTATCCATAGTAACGAATCATCTTAACTGTCCTTGGGAAACACTGTTTCGCTACCATTTGCTACTCACTGTAACAACAAATATATAATATCATATCCACCACATCTATGCAAGTGTTTTTTATAATTTATTTAATAACTCCTTAAACTCAGAAGTAGAAATTGAACACTTTGATATAAATAATTTAACACTCATAAGGCAATTATAAATGAAACATATTTCGATCTGTACTTTAATACAATATGTAACTTAGTAAAAGGGACATCTAGCTTACATATCCCTTTTGCATTCATCCTATCAGTAACTGCGGTAATGTCCATCACATATGCCTGAGTTTCACTTTTCTTGTATACGTTCTATCAGGTCTGACCATTCATAAAAACCGTTATCCTACAGGAAGGATATCTAACTTCTTTCTTTCATCTTCAACTGCTTGCATTTTCCGACTTACCTCTGCCTGCAACCTATAGAGCCTTGTATTGCAGGTTACCATGTCACTTTCAAGATTTAGTTCTTTATTGTCGCGGGACTCCGTCAATGATATCAACGCTTGTAACGCCTACAAAACCATATGCGCATGAGGGCTCAATGTAAGCAAAACTGCGCAAAAACTTAGCAAACAATGCAGCTACCACTTGTATTCTCTGAGATTGACCGTCATACAGTAACACTTGTCCTATTACACCTTCCTTCGTAGGATTATAGTCATATATAATCGAGCTTTCACCATCTTCCGACTTTAGCAATCAAGCACGCATTCCACTGCGACAAACGAGCTCGTACCCTTTCGGTCGTACTGAAGACTCTAAGGCTGGTTTTATAACCTCTATATCTTCAAGACCAAAGCTACTACCTCTTCTTGCTGACAATAGATATAGTTCATGCTTTTCAAACATAAAAATAGGTACTTTTAGCTTTGGAACTCTGAAAACCTTTGATTACAAAGTTCCATTCACTATACCAAGAATGTCCACAATCCTTGTGGGAGTTTCAGAAATACTCTTTTAATTCCCGTTGACCTGCCTTCTTTTGAGACCTTTCCAATCCTGTTGCATCTTTCGCCATATAGGTTCCACAAAATGACGATACGGTCAGAGTTATTTGATTCATAATACCTTTGTATTGTCATGTTTCGAATCAGCCATCTGATAGAGACCCCAAAACCATCTGAATGATCTATACCAGCATTGATGGCGTCTAGAGCTAATTTTTATCAATCACATAAAAATACAACACCGCACTCATGATTAGTTATATCTATCACCGAACTGCTAAATATTTCAGCATGCCACCAAGTAATGCGAGCATTCTCGAATACACTCGTTTTTACAAAAGACTTCATTGCAATAGGGGCTCACACAGAAGCTTTCTCATAGCTAAGGTCTACTTTTTAATCACATGCAATCGCCCTCATCGTTTAATCACTTTATGTCATTATGACACAATTCACTGCCTAAAGAGCCTCATGGTCTGAGAGAGTGGAGATAATACGGTTCTATCACTTTGTTAGTATTCCGCAATGAAATCAATAGAGCAATTTCCCAAAACTTTTGACAAAACCAAAATGTTTCCCATAGTCACAGACTTCTCATCCTGCAACTTCTCTTCATAATCTGCGCTAACGTTTTTAAGGAAGATTCCTCAATATATGCTGGAATGATGAGTTTATACAACTTTAGGTCGTATATCTTGCTGTACTTTTACCTTCTTTACCTTCGTGTCTTTTTCGCTGTCTTCTAGTTCCTCTTCCCCACATCTATCTCCTATTTAGTACTTTCATCCTAGTAACTCGTTTTATATAAAAAGGGAGCACTGCTAATGCCATAGCCCCTTTCACTATTTATTCTTTCTTCACTTTTCATCAAAAGTAAATTTCTGTATACTTTTCAACCCATCTGTGTGAACCAGTTCATCGATATGAACTATCATTTGCTCTTCCCTCAGTTCTACCAACGGAATCACCATCTTGTACCGTTTTATCTGATGTCAGACATACTTGCTACACTTAGCACATAATTCCAAGCTTTTTCAGGATGCCATGGGCAATGAAATTCCACATTTTAATTGTTTAAACAATTCCCATACCACTCTGTAGATAAGGGAAATCGATACCATCGTCTCAAAATCCATATCTACCCAAATTAGATTCGCCATAGGCAACGCATCATCTCGTAACTGTTCGGTCTCCTCATGGTACTTATTCGCCCATACAAGACACCATTCGTATATATAGCACTAGCTCCTCCTGCTTGTCTGTCGCCACGCAGTAATTTCGCTAATAAAAATCCCTCTTCTAATGGCTTGCCAGGACCTTCATAATGCTAATCGCCACATGCCCCGTATGATGAACTACCGCATCCAATCTCTTCTTCCCAGAGATAATTTCGGGTAGCTCCTGCATAACAGCTCCCATCGGCATGGCAAAAGAAAATGAATGCACCATCTACTTTATAGTCATCGATCACTCAGTGTCTCTTCCATATCCTCTTCAGTCCACGGAGTCTACATCCTTGTGGCAATGGCTGCACGAACTTTCATTCCTTCAGGACTTGTACGGACTCTAATATCCCATTTAGTAGAGTAAACCTTTTTAAAAGCGGATTTTCACATCAAATTCTAGATTGTCCAGCAGCACCATGCCCATAAAACCCACGTTTACAAACCATAGGTCCCATGCCACCTGTGCTTTCCAGAATCTTTTCAGCTCAAATTACGCATAGCATCGACAACAGTTGATTCTCTGCGCTTGTACATCCGCCATCTATATCAAGACTCATCGTGGATGATATTTTCAATTAAATAATCCCCTACACCATTCGACTGTTCTCGCATCAACACTCAACAAGGCTTCTCTAAAAGACGCACCCAATAGCGTCAATGTATTCGTATCTCCATCAAAATAGACAACTTGTCCCACAGTGCCAGATTTCGTTGGATTATAGTCGATGTACAGACCGGGACGCCTGTTCCCTTCTCCAGTAGCCGCAAACAGGCATAAATCTTCTGTTTAGAAGGTGCTCGTACTTGTGTTGGTTTCACATCAGGTCCCAGCACATCCATATTCATCACTTCTCGTCCGTGAACATCAAAGTCTAACATTTTGACGAGCCGATGTAAATAGAATTGTTTATCATCATATATAAACATAGGGAAATGTTACTTAAAGACGTGTATTCCTTTTGGGTAGGTACCATTCACTACATTGAGTAAGAAACTAAGACCCTCTGGTGTGTGAGGGTATCGTCGCAATAGATTCATCCAGTCTTGCGGCGTTATACCTTTCCACCCGCTTTGATAACATTCCATACATCAGGAACTAAGCCACGATACACACGCTGATATATCTGTCATATACCGTTCATGAATCGTAAGCCCTGAGTCCACTACCATCCAGTAGCCCCTTTCCCCAGCGAACTTCTACGAAGACACTTTCAATAGTACCATAGCTAAGTCCTGATCTGCGACGTAATAGATAAAAGTAGCTATTCCTCTGATACGTAACTCGTACCACTAACAATGTATTTTCTTCTAAAGCACGAGAGATTTTTGATCCAAGCGCTTGAACTGCTTTGCATCCCAAGAGAGCGTCCAAAATTACATGATGTGATGTAAATTTCCTAGTTCCGGCAATGACATTCCCATTTTGATATAACTTAGCTCCACAGGTATACCGAGTTCTCTAAAGAGATGAGTATTTCTCTAGTCATCCCCTTCATCCATGGAAAATCGAAGTACACAATGGTCAATTTCACCTATTTTCTTTATACACCGATTCCTTCATGAACAGTACCCACATCCGTTAATTTATGCTCCATCAGCACTTCCAAAGAACCCCTACAGGAATCATCAAATTGAGCTGGAATATATATAGTTCATAGGATATTTGTTGTTTCTTTCTTCTGTTGCCATATCTCTTAGTTCTCCACTGTACTCATTGTTTCTAACCATGATTACCACTATGTGGTGTCTCTTTTCACAACTTGCTCATCCATCTGAGAGTCACAGAAATGGGTAGGATTGCAAAAATTTGTACCGCCAATGCACGGGTTGATTCAGTGGTGCGCGCCATGCAACAACCTCTGCATTGACCGTCGTCATGACCCCTCATATTCATAGCCTTCAATATACGATCTCACATAATTCGTATGCGTTCGGTCAATCTAGTACACATACTGCGCATCGCAGACAATCTCCTGTTCTTGCATCCTTGACCTCCCTAGTTCGTTACAGACTTATTTTGCTTTGTTTCACGGCGCATCATGGAGTACTCTTCCAATGGTGTGTCGATATGATAGTCGTAATTTCATTTGTGCATGTTTTTGCATACATCAATATGCATTACCGTCTTCATCGGTCATGCGTGTGATAACATGTTTTACCAATGGCCCATTCGGTTGGCAGAACTCTACTTCTTCGCCTATCTTAAAAGTTATTACGTTGCTCCATATACGCATAGCCTTCTTCTGCATTGCTATCCTTCTACAAGGCCGATGAAATCATGGGTTTGCGTATTGGAAGATTTACTATGAGTTTTGCGCTTCTTCCCTGGTTTTTCCATGGCAAAGGCTCTGTGTATGGACGGTGAGATTTTTCTAATTCTGCATACCATTCATCACGTACATACCAATCGTCACCTTCTTCTAAGAATGTATCAATAGACTTTCACGATACACTCTAGATACAGTTGCTGCATAGTGTACAGATTTCATACGTCCTTCAATTTTCAGACTATCTACGCCTGCTTTATACAACTCAGGAATGTATTTCAACAAACATAAATCCTTGGAGTTAAAGATATATGTGCCATGTTCGTCTTCTTCGATTGGGTAGTATTCACCTAGGGACGGTTTTCTTCTACCAAATTGTATTTCCAACGGCACGCTTGTGTGCAAGCACCACGCGTTTGCATCACGGTTGGTCATATAGTTACTCAACAAGCAACGACCAGAGTAAGAAATACACATAGCACCATGAACGAAGCGCTCAATTTCGATATCTGCTTTTTCACGCATTGTTTTGATGTCTCGATACTACTTCGCGCGCAACTACCACACGAGCTGCCCGCTGTTCTTTCCAGAACTCCGTTGTCAAATAGTTTGTTGTATTCAGCTGGTACTCACATGCAATTCCAATCCTGGAGCCACACGTTTGGCTAACAAGAAAATACCCAAATCTGCTACGATGATGGCATCCACCTTGATACTTTCCAAGAATTGTAAGTATTCTTCTAAGCCTGTTAAGTCCTCACTATGAGGAATAATGTTACAAGTGACATAGATGCCATGGCTGTGTACAAATTCAACAGCCTCTTTCAATTGGTCATTGTCAAAATTCGAGCTTGCAGCGCGCAAGCCAAAGGCACAGCCTGCACATATACGCATCCGCACCGCAGCGGATGGCCATTTTACTTTATCCATATTACCAGCTGGCGCTAGTAATTCCATATGTCGTTTTCTTCATAATCTATCCTTTCCATACACTGACACTCATGCCATCTCCCATAGGGGTAAATGGTAGTGTTGTAGTGTTCTTTTTGTTCTACATAGGTTAAGTACTCTTGCAAACTGTTTCACAATGGTTTTAAAGCGGCGTGGCGGTTCTTTGTCTCCCGCACATAGCCTCGGAGACAGTACATTATCTGCTAGCACTACGGGCATTTTCGGCTGGTTTAGGTTCAATCAGCTCCAGTTGCTTTTTAAGTACTGCCCTTTCGGCCATCTGAAAACACTAAATCAAAGGGACCTTCTAGACCTTCGATCGATTCTGTAGCATCTCCTTTAATAGAGTGATTTTCTCTGCATAGTCTGATTGTGAATGAAATGGGTCGCCATACCATGACGCATATCATCTAATTCTATGGTGATGAGGGTGACCTTCTTTATCCATATGTTTTGCCAATAACAAGGTAGAGTATCCGATGGCAGTCCTACTTCTAGAACACGTTTTTTGGCTTATATAAGCCGATTAAGTCTTCAAAGAGTTCTACTTCCGATTCTCGTAAAATTGGCACATCATGCAAGAGTGCATAAATGCGTTGTTCATTTAAAATCTCTTTTAATTTTCATAAATTTGATCCTATTTTTAAAATGTTCTTCATAGGTTTTTGTAAAATGAGTGATGTCCGTCTTTATCAGCCACAAAGAATAAATAGTCTGTAGCAGTTGCATAGAAACAGCCTCATGGATTTAATGCCTGGATTTGCAATTGGCCTGGTGGCAATCCTTTATGAATACGTATTATATAGGGCTTTTCCAATTTTGTATCTTCAATGGTAATGAGCGGTTTTGGATAGCCTAGAATGTATTGGATGCTGGCGCAAGATTCTAGAAGGCATACCCGTTTTCAAGCGTTGACGGAACACAGCCGCAATAATCGGTCTGTCTTCATCGAACTTCAGCTTCTTTTTCCACCAACGATGCTAAGGTGATGAACTCAAAAATAGTCATCCCTTTGGCACTATCTTGACGCATTTTGGGCGTTAATTGACGATTCATTTCATCTCTGCCATGATGGCATGACATCTTCTGCTTTACTGCCTACGGGGAATCTCGCAAGTGCTAGGGAATAGGAATCCTTCTACCCGATGGGTCACAGGCTCGTGCTACCATATACTCATATGGCGTGTAGGTCTTGCCATATTCCATAAAGCATACTGCGTATCGATACCTTGTTCTTCGATACGTTTGCCAATTCACCGATAGTAAATCCTCTGGGATCGTCAACTTTCACCGTTTGTAATCGCCCTTGTTGGGGCAACCCAATAATCTCACTTAAGCTAACATGATGAGGTTTGGTAATACCCATGTTGTAATTTATCCATCGTCCCGTTAAACGCAAGGCTGCACGGAACACCGTCGGTGACGTGATAAGTCCTCTTTCATGAGTAGATCGCCAATCTCCGCACCCGTTTGGTCTCACTAATGACAACCGTTTCTCTCTTCCTTTGATCACCAGTCCAAGGAATATAATACATACCTGCTAACGTGCCCAGTACGGTCGCCAACAGAATCGCTACGTCCGTGAGATGTGTTTTACATATTGTTTCACAGCAATCTCCTTCTTTAATGAATACTATATTATACCATTTTAGGAAAGGGTGTATGTAATTTTTCATATAGCATAGGTCAATCTAGAAACCACACTCACCCATACTATATCCCTCACTGCAAAGTTCTATTAATCTCAGTTCTCCACTGTTCTTTTTACACAAGTCCTTCCATACAGAAAGGACTGTAACCCGACCTGCCTGACGACAATCTGTTACAGCCCTCATGACTGATTAGTCCATTCTTTGTACAATTTGATAAACCGATCGAATTCTTCATCAGTTGGACCACGTAAACTTGTTCTCCCTCTTCTTCATCAATGCGTGCAATAATCACTTCTGGTTCATCATGTTCAGTATCTTCTTCTGCAGGAAGAGATACTAAAATCATAAATGCTTTTCCATCATGTTGAATTAGCATTTCTTCTTCATAGTACATTTCTTCTCCATTTTCGTCTTCAATGACAATGACAGATACTTCACCTTCGTAACCTTGTTCGATCATGGTAACCTCCTTATGAACGACTATCTAAATAGCCTTGTAAAATGACAACTGCTGCCATCTTATCAATGACTTCTTTCCGTTTTTTACGACTTACATCAGCGGCAATGAGAGATTTTTCTGCCATCACCGTGGATAAACGTTCGTCCCAAAATACAACTGGTGGAGATGACTTCTTTCATCTTCTCCTAAAGGCTTCCGTTTTTCCCGTTCCCCTTTGGTACCATTCATATTTTTCGGCATCCCAACCACAATGGTGTCAACCTCATATTCACGAATCAATTCTGCAATGCGCTGAAAGTCTTTTTCGTGAGATGTGCGGCGAATGGTTTCGATGCCCTGCGCTGTAATATACAACGCATCACTGCATGCTACACCTATAGTCCTGATCCCATCAAGTGCCATAATACGCATTATAATTGTTTCGCTTTACATACTCTTTCTAGGGGTTCTTCAATCAGCTCATCCCGTTCGATACTACGAATATCTTTCCGAGCATTGTTATAACTTGTAATATGCGTGGTCTCCCGAAATGGGTACCCCGTAATTTGGCTAATCGGATTATATCCCTTTTTCTGCAAGGCCTGGAACACATGTTGAAATATTTCTTCTGGTGTTAACGGTGTTGTTTGAACCCGGCTTAATCACCATTGTTTTATCTGAAAGATTCATACAATCCCTCCTTTTCATGAGTTTTCTACTGAAAGTCTCATCTATCGCAAAACTTATCCAAACCATGGATTGGATCGTTTCTTTACCTGCTGCTAGGCTTGGTCCATCGCCGCTGGGTCTTTACCACCAGCTTGCGCCATATCTGGACGGCCACCGCCGTTGCCACCAGGCCGGCTTGAGCCGCTACTTTGACGATGTTACCGCAATGGATGCCTTTGCTCTACTACATCTTTCGTAGCCATGCAGACGAAGTTTACTTTATCGCCACCAGCCGCACCTAGTAATACTACGCCGCATCCAGAGTTTTGTCACGAACCATGTCTGCCATATCACCAATTCGCCCATATCAGATACTGGTACGGAAGCCACCACTGCTGTCACATCGCCTACTGTGAATTGACCTGCTAAGACACCATCAAGGTTTGCCGCTGTTCAATTCTCACTTCGACCCAGCTCGCGTTCTACGGCTTTTGCTTGTATCGAGCGCGGTATACTTTTGCCTCACTACGTCTTGCGGTTTTGCTTTCTCAAGAGACTACGCAGATTTTACTGTTTGCTCTTCTTGTTGTGCTAAAACAAGAGCTGCTTTACCTGTCACCGGCTTCGATGCGGCGCACGCCAGAACCGATACCACCTTCGGAAGTGATACGGAATTGACCGATAACATAGCCTTTTCTACGTGAGAACCGCCACACAATTCGATGGAAAATTCTGGCACAGATGCCACGTACTTCGGAACCATATTTTTCACCGAACAATGCCATCGCCCCTTTTGCTTTCGCAGCATCAATGGACATAGTTTCTACTTCCAATGTGAGCACGAAGAATTTGTTCGTTCACCATGTTTTGTCAAATGGTTTTGCAATTTTCTGCTGTTACTGGAGAGAAATGTGTAAAGTCAAAACGCAAATGGTCTGCGTTACCAAAGAGGCCCGCTTTTGGTTGACATGCGTACCCAATACGGAGCGCAAAGCAGCATGCAACCGTGAAATGCGTTGCTGTATGGTTACGTGCCATATGCTTTGACGACGTTCTACATCCACTGCAAAGGTTGCTTCGTCGTTCACCAGAAATGCTACCTTCTACCACGGTACCCACATGGTACGTAATTGCCTTCTGGTAATCGCTGTATGTACTTCCGCTTTGCCAATGGGCCAGCTTGATGAAACCTGTATCACCCACCTGTTCCAGCCTCCCTCTGCATGGAATGGAGTTGCTTTTGGCTGACGCATCATACATCATCTTGACCATCTTCGGCACGTGTCGGCGGAAGCTGCACCTTTTCACCGATTAATAATACAGTGGATGCTGTAGCGCTTTCATCATCAGAAATATGTTCATTAGATAAATGCGTAATGTCTGGAGTTGCCACTTTGGCATCTACATTCCTCACGAGCCTCACGGGCACGAGGTACGTTGCTTCGTTCGTAGCGCTTTCAAAACGCTTTGGTCGATGAGTGAAACCTGCCTGTGCGTGCGCGATTTCTTCTGTCAATTCCTGAAGCGGACCGTACGTATCATATAATGCAATACATCTTGACCTGGTACAGTCGTAGTACCATCTGCTTAATGTATCCAATAATTGGCTAACATATCAAGGCCAGATGCCAATGTTTGGTTAAAACGTTCTTCCTCGTTTGCCACCACTCGTTTTGACAAAATCTTTGTTTTCCACGATATTAGAGATCGCACCACCCAAGATATCTACTACGATATCTACTAATGGTACCAAAAATGGTCCTTGAATACCCATAGACGACCATGACGAACAGCACGGCGCAAATACGGCGAAGTACTATCCACGGCCTTCATTGGATGGTAACACACCATCAGCAATCAATGCTACAATAGCACGAATATGGTCGCAATAACTTTTAAAGAAATGTCTGTACTCGCATCAGTATGATACGTAACACCAGCTGCTGGGCACTGATGATTGGGAAAAATCAAATCTGTTTCAAAGTTACTTTTCTTTTATTTTTGTAATACAGATGCCAAACGGCTTCTAAACCAGCGCCAGTATCGATGTTTTTCTTAGCCAATGGTTCGTACGTACCTTCTGCAGTACGGTTGGTGCGTGAAAATACAAGATTCCAAAATTTCAAGGAAACGGTCGCAATCACAACGGTGCACAATTCGGATCGTCCGCAACCACGTTCTGGCCCTAAGTCAAAAGAAAATCTGCTATCTGGACCACATGGACCTTCGCCAATTTCCCAGAGTATCTTCCAAACAGCTGATATGGTCTTCTGGCAAGCCAATTTCATTATGCCATGTATCATGAAAGCTGTGGTCATCTGGATATACAGTAACGTATAAATCTTTTATCAATTTGATGACTTCTGTTAAAAATTCCCATACTCCAATGGATGGGCTTCTTTTTGAAATAATCACCAAAAGGAAGTTCTCCCTAACATTTCAAAGAATGTATGATGACGTGCTGTACGTCCTACGTTTTTCAATATCACCGGTACGGAATTGACTTTTTGACTTGTCGTAATTCGTGTACAAGGTACCACTACTACCTGTATGGTTTCAACGATGCCATACCAGCACCGATTAATAACAAAAGATGGGGTCGTTATCTGGAACAGAGAATAACTCTCTTGCTTTTAAATGTCCTTTACTTTCAAAAATTCAAATACGCTTACGTAATTCATTTCCTGTCATGGTTTCCTCCTAAAAATTGTCTATTGGCTTTATTATACCACAGATTTTGATGAAAGTATGCATTTAGGTGAGGTCATTGATGTATAAGCACTATTGCTAGATTAATTATATCGTTCTTCATCTCCCTAAGCCACATGCCTAGATTTTGATTAAACTTAAGTTTATGGTGGCTAGCTCCATCCGTAATGTTTCTATTGCATTTTAAAAATTAATTGCGATAGCTAATTCTTCCTTATTAGGAATATATTCAGGATCTTTTTAAAGAATATTTATCATACACCTTTTAGAACTGCACAAAAATTTACACCATACTTCACTGCATAATCATGTATCTCTGTACTCTCTTTGGTCTTTCCATGCATAAAAGGCATCTAATTTTTCTTGGGCGCTTAATTGGCTATACTTTTCGTATTCAGTATATATAAATTCTCACCAACAACTGTGCTTCTTCATAATAGCCCTAAAATTACTAAATTCTGCTATCCTCAATGATATCTGGTATTTCCCATTAGCTGTTTTCTTGATAAGACTTAATATATACAATGCATCAATATCTTGTACTCCTACTATAGTACTTTCTCTTCTAATGGTCTGACAGGAACTTCATCTTCTTCATCCGGATCGAGAGGAAACAAATTTCTATACGCACCTACATACTGGTTCCATGTCTCTTCAGTCATTCAAAAGTTTCTGGATTCCATGCGTACGCATACTATTGCTGAACAAATCTTAGTTGTTTTTCGCATGCTTATAGGCTACTTTAAAGTCTCTTTCATCTCATCATCGGCAGAACGCTCCCCATCGTAGGGTCTTTTAGTACTGCTTTCAAGGCTATCATAGCTGCATGTAATTGTCGCACGGCCTCATCATAATAGGGGCATAATTACCGAATCTACTCTCTCCACCACTACCATATAACTTTAAAGCCTCATTCACATTATGTTCGAGATTCGAGAAACTTAAAATTAATTATACTACCAAATTCTTTTGTCTTCCCCATAGATTCGATTCGTTCTGGAATAAGCTTGAATTAACTTCTGTAATTCCAGTTCTCTATCTACATACAGTGTATTTAAATATTTAGAATCATACCCAGTTAGTAATCGTTCTGCTACGATAATTAAATCGATATTCTTGATTTCTACGCTACCACCTCTGGTCCCTCGCTCCTTAAGATCGTCACTAATAGGCTGATTCATCATAACCCATATCGTTTTACATTAAAACTAATCCCCGTAAGCTGCATAATCTTCATAGGTTTTAGCGATGAACTCTTGCTCTTCTAAAAATTCCTTTTGATTCTCCCCAGCTGGACTAAAGGTAACTGCTACATTTTAATTCAACATTCTTGTCATGCAATTGTTTTTAAACTCTAAATAATAGGCAATAGCACGTTTTTCTCACAGCTACGGTCAGAATAGCATTAAAAGTATTTTTCACGGGACTGATTTTCCCAATTTTGTATGATATCAGACACCACACGAGGAATATATACTTTCATCTTGATAAAGCAATATCTTTCGGTCTCTAGCCTCTATTTCAACCCTTGTTTCATCCCAACTATTGACTAATTGTTTCACTTTGGTAGGCTTTAGAATCTTCCTCTTTGTTCAACATATGTTCCACTATTTTTCTCGCAAAAGTCATAACTTGTAAACTCGCCTGTATTAATATATTCCACATGAAAGCCTAACACATTGTGATCGAAATTGCCTCATCTATGGTGTGTATGTATGCAGACAGGTCCAAATAAGTGCTCTCTGGTACTTATCCTTTTATTATTCTCATCAATTTCCTTGCACCTTATTTTCATCAAATAAAAGGAGTGCCAGTAAACCCAAAAGAATAAACTGTTTTTCTTAAAATAGCTTATTATACTGCCCATCATATCTCCCATAGTTGTTCGATGAGAACTGTCAACAATAAATACAAAATGTTTATCCCTCAAGGAATTATCTTGATTCTCTTGCAACATTTTTATTAAGTTATGTAGCTTAAAGATTGTGGTAACGATAATTTTACTTAATTTTGACTCTAAAAATATATATCACCACTATACTGTGTTTCATCAACGTAACTCCTTCATACATAGCAAATCCTTCCAAAACGATCCCATCATCCGAGCATCTAAGCTCTTTCCGGTCTACTAAAAATATAACTCCTTATCATATCCAGATTGTCGATAAAAATTGTGCCGTTTTTAAATGCGTTACTGTTTTGCAGAACCAGTGGTATGCCATATATAGCCACCATTCCCTTTATATTTACCATTAGCTTTATCAATGGCAGCACCTCAATAGCTTGTAACGCAAAACTTGATAAGGTCTCATCAACATATGTCGTTTGTTCTTCTGCTAATTTGGCACTATCAATGATTACAAAATCCCCCACCATTTGGTGAGCTAGAATCATCAAAAATTATCTACAATATCTTCCCAAGAAGTCATCTTTTTCATTGCACTTACCATATGCAGTTTTCCCATCATATGACCAATTAAGAAAAAACTAGGGTTGAATGCATCCACCGACTTTGGGTGGCAAGTACTGCGTATTCACTTCACTCATGACAATCATCATTTGAGAAAATGCCATAAAAGTTATTTACAAATTCATTTTTGCATAGTAACGTTGCAAACTGATAGAAGACTTCTTCCATAGATTGATGCTCCGTTTTTGTTCGATATTGATTAATGGCAATCCATTGATAAGCAGCACTATATCAAATCGATGGTCTTTCGAATGCCCCATAATTCTCTCGCAATTTTATAACTAGAATCACCGCCACTGACCTCTTCTTTTTAAAGATTGTCAATGTTATTTTATGATTTCCCGGGTCTATCACTGACATCACGGATAATGCCATCTATTTTTCCTTTTCAGCTTCCGCTGAAAGTAATTTGGCAGTCTCAAAACTATTACAGATTTGATTAACCCTCGTCATCACTTGCTTGAACTCATTATCGGTTAAAGGAACGCCATCCAACTTATCTGCATTAAGACGATTTAACTCTTGTCGCCAATTATTGATTAAATCATCTACCGTCACTCTTCTTTTGTTACCATTTAATTCCTCTAGTGCTTCCCACTTGTATTTGTTCCATACGCTTTACAAATTTTTCTTGAAACAACCTTTCTGAGTAACTTTTCTCTGCGAGCCATAATTATCTCCTTGTTAACATGAGGTTTATACCTTAATTAATCATAACTATAACAAATTATACCTATTTACCTTCCTAGTATAGAATAGATATATCTCTAGGCCACTTTTTCTAAAAAGGAGTTAGTATGATTTCTCACCATAAGAAGAACTGTTTTGTGATTATTACGAAAAGTGGATTATCACATATAAAGAAGGGACGTATTCGAGAGTAACTTTCATATCGCATTACATTATATTGGTTTTGCGCACTTTACACATTACGCGTCTGTGACATGACACGTACGGCCTGTCAGCAATTATTAAATGCCTTTTGCTCAATCCTCATGAACGCCAAAACAACGATGGCTTTTCATCATCAACTGAAAGCTGCTATTCTGATGCTGTTGACGATGGGTACATCGATCGTGACCACAAGAAAAGCTATCATCAAAGGTAAAAACACCTCGTCCATTAAATATCTGAATCAATTCGAATTGCACACATTATTGTCAAATCTTAATCTTCAAGATTCATTAAATTGGGACTGGCTTATTTTATTAATTGCGGAAAACTGATTCGATTTTCGAAGCACTCGGTATTACACGAAGACTTTGACTTTTCACCAAACCCTGCACATTAATAAAACATGGGATTACAAAGAAAGTACTGGTTTTCAACCCACGAAGAACCCTCATCAGTTAGAAAGGTCCAATTAGATTGGTATACCATCACGCAATTCTCTGAATTAATTAAAGGATTACCAGCTGATAAACCGGATTTTTGTTCATGGACGAGTATTTAATTCAACCGTCAATGATATCCTCGCACGGCACTGTAAACAATTGGACCTTCCTATCATTTCTATTCACGGGTTTTACGACACACACATGCACTCACTTTTGTTTTGCAGGTGTTTCCATCATAAAGTGTTGCGAGAAGATTAGGCGTACGCCAGCATTAATACAACGCACGTATTTACACATCATCCAAAGAGCTAGAAAACAGAGATATCGACATTGTAATGCGTTCTCTATCTAGTCGTTCCAGATTATCATTGGCCTAGAGATCATTTATCTAACTAAAAGCAGTCATGATATATATCGTATCATTCTCACTATCAAAAATCAAATTTCACTTATGCTGGATGAAGGGTAGTGAGGAGTTGTCGACGTTTTCGAGAAACCCTTCCTCTCTTTTCAAACTCATCATCTATTGTTGTTTTCATAATAAAGGGTTTCTTTTATCACACTCAGCCCTAAGTTCTTAATCGTTGTACCTGTTAAATATATGAATGCTTTTGAGTACATTATCATTTTTGTAAGTAATACGTAGATAATTTCTATCTATCACTGTGAAGTCATATATGACACACTTTCCTAACATAATCTTCTCGCCATTATATTCATAGTGCATTCCTCTATAGTGCCATTAATGGACATAAGAATAGATCTCATTTAGCTTTTATCATCATTAGATAATTGATTTCTGCAACTATGTTTCATATATCAATTATTACTTTATATCCATTTAAATTATTCCCATTTATGAAATAGTATTCCTATCATCATATTTGGAGTTCCATGAAAGCCATCTCCAATATTACTTGTCACTTCCCCAACTTACGCTGTTCCCAAGATGGCGTATTTAAAAACTGTTTGAAACGACGTTTTGGTAGTCTCATCACTCATTCTATCACCACCAGATCTTGTAATAAAAGTTTCTAAACTTTCTTCTAGACGAGCAATTTCTTCATCCATATCATGTAACGTATCTTCATAACGTTCCCGTAACATAGCAATCACATCGATTTCAGATTGAATCGAATTTTAATATCTTAGTAAATGCCTCTTCTATACCATCGAACCATTTGCAACATACAAGATGTTCAATTTTCTGCATTTGTTAACTGACTAAATTTATTAGATACTAAATTATTTAGCCCTGCTTCAGCTCTTTATATGTTTTATCTAAAGATGATTTTTGTTCTATATGTGCCTCTGTTTCTTTTAACAATACATATTCTTCACTATTTTTCATAGTTTTTCAGCTCATTTTGCTATATTTTTCTTTTTACAAATTTCCGTTTTCCTTTTCTCCTGTCGCCTCTTTTTCAAGGCATTCATATAGTATGTCGAACTCAAGCGTTCCTTCCTCTAGTGCTTTATCTATGAGCTTCATTTAACGCATCTATGTTCATATCCAACTGAGATTTAATAGAATTTAAATGCTCTCTTCAGCGCTAAACAATGTTTTTAGATAATAACTCATTAGGAATCACTTTCTCCTATCCAGCCTTCTTGAACCATATATATATATTCTTCGTCTTTTTCACCATGTTTTGGCTTAGTTAACTTCGCCCCTTCATAAAATCCTTTTTCTAGGATACATTCTAAATCATGTGTCAATGTTGTTTTCCATAGTTCAGCAATGATTTGGCTGTCCTTCTATGAGGATCGACAACACCTGCGTTTTAGTAACTCTTTCATATCATACAGCATACGTTCTTTCACATGTACTAAATTTTTATCGCTGTTACTATGTAATAATTGCTTCCACCAATGTTCAATGTATTCTTGTAAACTAACATGCAAATGAGTAAATAAAAGGCTATACATTATTATTTGCATATCTCGACTTATCTCTTCTGTAGATTTCGTAAAATCAATATAACCAGTTCTAATTTCTTTATAGGAGCTTTCCAGTGTGTCTTTGGCTAATTGATTTAGCAATGTTAATCCTTCAAGATTTTTATGTGGATTCCCCATATACATGAGACTTCCCACATCTTGCGGGATATCCTTATTCACATCTTCTACATATCTTGGAATATTGAGATTATATTCATTCTTTTTAATTTCGATCTATAGTAGTTACATGACTATATCCTGCTATCTCAGTTTTATACATGTAGGCATCAACAATTTTTGTCAATATCTTTTTCTTGCAACACATTATTCTTTCCTACTTTCACAAAGTTTTTAGATGCATCAATAATTTGTATTGGTTTCTCATGTACGGTTTTTCTTCAAGATGATAATACATACTGGAATCCCCTGTGTTGGTAAATAAGTTTGACGGTAATCCGATAATCGCATCAATTTGATTTTATCTACCAACCGTTTTTGCGGATTTCAGGCTTCCTGCACCATTCCTCTGAACAACACCCCATGTGTGCAAAACAATGGCCATCGTACCTTTTTGTCCTAAATGGTATAATCCATGCATTAAATAGGCAAAGTCACCTTTTGAACTAGGTGGTAGCTACACCAAAAATCAGCAAATCTAGGATCATTCACTTTCAAAGGGATATCTTCTCGAGTTCCATTTTTTATCAGAATAGGGTGGATTCATAACTAGCAATATCGAACTGAACTCATTAGGTCTTTCAGGATCTTCTGGCCAATCTTGTGCTAAGGTGTTACCATTTTTTGATTGTCATTTTTCAGGACGAATACCATGTAATAACAAATTCATACGTGTTAAATTGTATGTCTCCGTGATTAAATTCCTGTCCATAATAGTGCAAATCGTCTTGCACATCACCATCCAAATGTTTACGCACCGTCAACAATAGGAAGCCGACCCTACTGTGAGGTCATAAATAGATGGATGAGAGTTTGTGAAACTCTGTAGACTTTGCCACAATTTGTGCCATAACCTCACTAACTTGTCTTGGCGTATAGAACTCGCCTGCTTTTTCCCTGCATCCGAGGCAAACATACCGATTAAGTATTCATAGGTATCCCCTAATACATCCCCATTTTGTAGGCTAACTCATATCTAAATCAGAAAATAAAGAGATTAAACTCTTAATATTTTTACTCGCTTATTTAAATCCTCGCCCAATGCTGTGATATTACTAACGTCGATAATCGATGATGAAAATCAGTCCTTTGAAATCATTTACATCTTTGTGCCTACAATTAATCGTTCAGATTCACTTAAACTATTGCTTGCATCATCTACTTCAAAGGTATTATCTTCAGTTTTCTGTAACCAAAGTTTGGTACAAAACAGTTTGGCTGAGATGACACCAGTCTGAGTAGTTTTGATATTTTCTATAAACATATCTTTATATTCATTACTCAAAGCAAGCTGTGTATTCTTCTACTACCTTTTCTTGTGGTACCTCACCTAGTCCTGCAAATTTTCTAGAGCACCCAGTGTTCTATCACTTATTTATAGAACATTAACAACATATAGTCCTTATATTTACTGGCATCCATTGAACCACGCACTCATTGGCACCTTCCCATAATATACGTTTCTATCTCTTCCGATGTTTTCATGTTTATACTCCTTACGAGATCTATTTCAGTATATATTCAGTATAGCATACAAAGCAGCCAACAAGGAGGCTGCTTTACCATTATAGCATATTTGTGCCACTCTTACACTTAAACAGAATTTACTAAAACGTAATGACATAGAGGTCCATCGCAGTCAGCACAATCGTCTGCGTGCAAAGTCTCTGGCCAAAAGGCGCTACATAGTCCACCAACAACGGATAACACTGAATATACGGTGTGGCGATACTCATGTTTCTTTGAAACCCTCGTTTCCATAAATGGGCAGATGCCACTGGTGCAATCATAAAGAGCACGTCCGATAGGATGCCTGCTACGGTCATCGCGACAACGACTAAGGCTGTTAGGACTGCAGCATCGTGTTCACACGGTTCACATTAATACCCTACGGTGCGAGCGATTTCCTCGTCAAAGGATGTATGGCATCAAAGGAGGTGATACATCGAATTTCATGATGATGCTCCACCACGACCGCCACAACGCGATACGCATAAATGTCTCGTCACCAGTCGCCGTCAAAAATACCGCCGAACAGTTCAATGGTCCAGTGCTCGGCGTCTGCAGCAGCGTGGAAAATACAATCGCTGCTAGGGCTGCATACACGCACAGAGAGCAATGCCATAATCATATCGGCGTATTGTTTGATGGCGACGTGCTAGTTCCATACCCATGGCGGACGGTACGGTCCAGCACCACCACCGCACAATGGAGGGTAGACTTTCAGTGAGGATGCCTCGTCACACCAGCAAAGGCAATATGTCCTAAGCCATCGCCAAGCATGGATTAAGCCGTTTTGATGACGATGAACATACCGATTAGCAAGGGCACATGAGCGCCACAATGGGCCCTGCTAAAAGGCGCGTTGTATCAAAATGTATAGGATAAAATGTCATCTTAACCTCCTAATGCCATGCCAAACGAGCGCCTTTGATGACTCGTCCATAAAAGCTCTCTCTGCAAGCGATCCATGGTAACAAGCATGTCCATCCACACATAAAATGGTATCCGCCACTTTTCACGCAGACTGCTGTCCACATCATGGGTGACCATGATGATTTCGGTAATGTTTTCTTTTAGAGAGGCGTAGCACTTGCCATCAAATACTTGTTTCGTAATCGATACCGCTTGTGGGTTCATCAGGCAAGATATAATTCGGTTTCCGTGCTGAGCTTTGAGCTAACATGACCCGTTGTTGTTGACCACCGCAGGGCTCACGATGCGGCGTTTCAAGAAATCTTGCATGCCCACTTCAACTCCAACGGCATCCAAGATGCGTCCTTACTCATCTCGCCTTCGGCATACATGGAAATAATGCAAGTCCTACTACCCTTCTACGGTGGCTGGGATTGCGCTGCATTTGTTATGAAATGTGCTAGGCACCAAGTGAATAAGACCTTTCATCATGCCTGCCTTTCGGACTTTATGCCATCTAAAGCGAGATGTCCGAGAGGTCGGTTCTAGTCAGCCCTGCTACCATACGTGCACACGTGGTTTTACTCTGACCCATTAGGGCCTCACCACCAACACAAACTCACCCTTTGGGAATGGTGATGGTTCATATTATGGATAATCGGCGCTGCGACCCGTCGGAAAATTGTATCACATCTGTGTATGAATGCCTGCATGCGTCATAGTTAACTCCTTTATGTTTCTAGTTATCGCAGAGATAGGTAAAAGCTGTAGTGACAATAGCGTACAGCTTGTGTGTTATAGTACTGTCGTTTTTGCTCCTCTGCTAGCAAGTGGTCCCCAATAGCTGTCATCAATATCATACGGCTACACCACTACTCGATGTGGCACTAATGATTGCCCATCTCCGATGGCAAATACCAGAATGGGAACTCCCTCGGTTCATAGGTTTCCAAAGAACACTAAATCACCTGGTTGTAGATTACTTTTTCTACTTCTCTGCCTACCCTGAACTGTTCGTCCGCTTGGCGTGGCATATTATAGCCTATGAATACCTTGGCGAATATATCAGAACAGTCGAACCCTTCTGGCGTAGTGCCACCAACTTTATAAAGGCACCCCCGTAAACGTATGGGCATAGGTTAACACCTCTTTCACACTGCCAGACAGAGGTTGATGTCCAATGTCTAATCCTTTGTATGTTTTACTCTTTTTTGAAAGTCAGCCCCGTGTAGCTTTCCTTCTGTCAGCAGAGGTAATCGCTGTAGACTCTGTGTGACCACTCTCGCATCGAGTATGAGACAATAGAAGTGCATCTTTTTCAGAAATAGCTTTCTTTTTAGATACTGTTTTTGTCACCGTTGGCAAAGATTTCCCATTAATTTTTATAGGTCTGCTCTAGTATACCATCCACTGTTAATCCATGATCGTTTTGGAATAATCTAACAGCCCATTTTGTATTTGCATCATATTCACTCAGTTTTCTCTAGCCTGATAACCAGCAGCGATGAGTTTCTTTTTGAATACCAAAGGATTTCCTTTGCCTGTATCGCCATATTGGTAAGCGCCTTGTACGCTAGTACCCAGCCTACTAATAGAGCCGACCGCCAGGTATTGCTCTTTTTACTCTTCATGGGACTCCTCTTATATACGATTATTTGTCTTCTATGTGACAGTTTATGGTGTCTTTTCACCCAATATAACGGTCGTTGTTTGACCTCTTCAAAAATTCGTCCCACATATTCTCCGATGATACCAATGCCTACCAGTTGTACGCCACCTAGGAAGAAGATAGCTACCCCTAGGTAGACCAACCACTGATAACATTGTCGGAGGAAGTGAACAAAACAATATGTGTCCAATCATAATCAGCTCAGCAGTCCGAGTAGCGAAAGTCGATATATAAGGCTAAGCGCAAGGGCACCTAGAAAATGCTGTAATGCCATCTAACGCAAAAGCGCATCATTTTCTTGACACTAAATTTAGAAGTGCTCTGCAAAGCGTGGTGGCGCCACGAAATGAAATTCATGTTGCACGAACCCTAAGTCACCTACGATACCTCGCAAAAATCTGCCATGTTCTCGGAAAGATTTCAATGTTTCCAAAGATTTTGCGATTCATCAAACGGAAATCAGAACCGCCTTCCACGATCAGAACATTGGGCCAATTTATTAAGCACTTTGTAATAGTATTTCGATGTAAACGCTTTTGCCCAACTAGCATCTTCTGTGGAATCACGAATGGTACGGACTACATCTGCACCTGCTTCCCAATGTTTTGACTAGTTCTGAATCAACTCTGGTGGATGTTGCATATCTCATCCATAGTGATTACCGCATCACCTTGGGTACACCCAGTCCACAGGTCAAGGCTAATTGATGACCGAAGTTACGTGCCACGACAATAACACTTTTACTTTTGGATCTTGATGTCCAATATATCGTAGCATACCTGCACTATCATCACTGGACCCATCATCGACGAAAATAATTTCATGGTCATAGCTCAAGTGTCTGCAATACATCTTTGACTGTTGTATAAAATTTTTTGAATATTATCTTCCTCATTAAATACGGGAACAACAATTGACAGTAACATAGCTCCTCCTTACGATCTTACCTATCTATTTTACAGGATTGAGACTTGTTTTGCAAACTTCGCTGTATATGGCGTTCTCCCGCTTTGTGCCTCGCGCAAGGGCGAACGCCATACACTTCTCCACAAATTTACGTTCCACTGAGAGTGCTCCGCTGTATATGGCGTTCTTTCCCGTTTTTGTGCCTAGAACGTTATAGCGGACTACACACTTCTCCACAAATTTACGTTCCACTGAGATTTCGTTCAGATGTATGGCGTTCTTATATCTATATATGCTATGCACTTGCTTCATGAAATCAGACATAATAGCTACGCCAGTAAAGGTGTGTTGTAGGCATTGTTGATAATTATGCTCGTGTATACCTCCTAAAGGCAATGCCTTGTGCTTCTGGGTAATGTGTCTGAATTTGTTTCAACAGATTTTAGTCCACGCTTGACTCCGATGCCTGGATGTCCTTTCTTTTGCATGGTGTGGGAAAGATGGGACTGATTAAGACGTACCCAAATTTAAGGATTCCTAGGATACTAACAACTTGATGTCATCTTCGGTTGTGGACGGTACCCACACAGTTATATCATGAAAATGTTGTTCCAAGGTATTCCATAGTTCTTCTTGTTCGGATTGCCAATGGCGTATTAGATTTGTAGGCATGTGGATGCATGGTTGTCTGTGTAAGATAGTCTCTAGCTGCATTCGGGTAGTGATTGCTTTTCCATGGTATACCACGGTACTCCTATAGTATCGCAGAGTTGAGATACTCCCTCAAAGGGTAAATCAGTGTCACGGCACAGGTAGCATATAGACTACTGTGATTTCTCATCCAACTGTCTGGTTCAGCACTATCTGACTTCGCATCAGGCAATCTAGTGCTATGAAGATTTGATTTTACTGCATCTATATGCACCATGTATATTATATAAGTGTTTGCTCTTCGGTATGATTAATACAATGTTTGCCATACTTGTGTAGTCTTTCTATCCTCTAGACAGTGCTACACCATATGTTGCCATCATATTGTCTTTCAGTAGCTGTCGATTTGTAATCAACACTAAGGTATCTATAGATGGCTTATTTATCTTCATAGAGCACATCGATATAATCACTCATCACCACTTGCATTCCTAAGGCTTTCACATCTTCCCATAGCTTCCGCTACGGTTCTACTGTCAGCAATTTCCAATTGTGCATCCCCTTCTTCTTGTTTCTTTTCTTCTGAAGAATGTTCACCAATCGCCTAGTGCTGACGCCTGCTGAAAGTTTCTGTCGCTAGCTAATGGTAGGACTCCGTTACGGAACCTGGCTGCTCTCAGTGGAAATCGTAATATTGGCATAGGGTAGGAATAAGCGATATGCCAAGATAACTTGCAATAATTGAGCCCTCCTACGTCACCTGCATTGATGGTGTCATCATTAACGTATAGGGCGTAGGCGTGGGCAAGAAATACAATTTCTCCATGGGGATAGGCACGTTGTAACAAATATGCATGCAAGGCTGGCAGGCATCTTTTTCGGAAATCATCCAGCCCCATAATGCTGCCAAACCTACTCCTCTCATGCCACCCCGCAGGCTCGTTCCTGTGTTTCTAATCGGTATGGAAAGATACTTTTATTTCCTAACAAATGCAATGTTTTATAGTTTTCCCAATTATACGTCTCTTGGAATACCGTTACATAATCACAACCGCATTCTCGTAGGTACGCATAATCGTCTACACTGGCAGGGGTAAATTTCTACGCCTACTACTTTGAAATATTTTTGCTAATTCACAGGCACGTCCAATGTAGGAAATCGGACTGTGACGTTCACTTTCCTGAGTCAAAATTAGAATATCTTGTAATCCTGTTTTGGCAATATTTTTAATTCTTCTTCAATACCTTTTGCTCATCTAACTTCGCCCGATGATCTGATTTTTACAATTGAATCCACAATACAGCATAGGTTATCACAATAGTTTGAAAATGTATAACGGTTAAACAAATATACAGAATTGCCAAAAGTATCGTGTTCGTACGGCCTTTGCTTTTTCCGCTAGTTCTTCCAAAATAGTCTGCTGCGGGAGATAATAAAATTTTCAGTCCTTCTATATCAATGGTATCTTCTTGCAATACACGGCGCATTATCCTCCGCTGGTATCGATCGCTATGTATATTGCTCACGTTCTCGCAATACCGTTTCAAATGGGACTTAATCAAGTGATCCATGGGGACGATACTTCCAACAGGCATCGTCTATATGGTATCTGGTGGTACTAGACTAGCTATTCCTTTCTCATCATTGTCAATCTATCACTGAGGCAACTTTTATATATTTTCACCAGCATCAATTCTTAGAGTTCACTTACTCGTTCATAGTGTATCTTACATAGGTATATCTTACATATGACTATAGTTGTCGCTAACTGTAACATATACCCTCATTACTGTAAAATCCGTTAACGGTGAGGAAGGCTGTTCCACCTGTTTCAAGAGTTGGTCCCAATTTTGACAGATAGTTAAACGTCCTGCTTGGATGGCTAAACTATGCTTTTTGCCATCCTCGAATATGGCTCCAGATGCTACTGCAGTATTTTGCCACGATCGCAGCTACCCCCATTCCATAAAGCTCCCGCCGCTTGGGATGGAGCACCAATACCAGCATCTACGATGATAGGTAAAATCAATTTCATTCACTAAAATTTTGATAAACTCCTTCGTCTGCAATCCACGATCGTTCCGATAGGCGCCTGCTAATGGCATCACGGCAGCAGCCCCAGCATTCACCAAATCTCGAGCCACTTCCCAAATCTGATACATGTGAGCATAACGATGAACTTCTCTCGTTAGCTAGGATTTCAGTAGCTTTAATGGTCTCCCATTGTGAGGCAACAAAATATTTAGAATCTTCATGATTTCTACTTTCACAAAACCCTACATCCTGTAGCTCGGGATAATCTCAGCACGTGCACCGCTCTTCAGCATCTCTGGCACCACCTTTGTGTTAGGGATTAAGATGGTATCCTTTGGAATAGCATCTAATATATTTTCTACTAGCCCCCACTGCACGGACGCAATGCTAGGGTAATCATTTTCTGCGCCAGTCTTCTAGGACAGCCTCAGATTAAGTCGATAGAATTTGCCCGACCCCAAGATAAATCGAGAATGCAATGTATGTCCCCTAAGGTCCATGTATCTGGTAGTCCCATCTCTTTTACTGAAAGTGTCATAGGTTCCTCCTTAATCAATGTCTTCTCCGTGCAATAATTGAATCACTGCATTCGCTATATGTCCGGCGCACACCATAACACGAGCCGCAGTAATCCGATAGAACGATATATCACCCACACTCGTCACCGGCATAGATGACCAACGATGATGTCTCCGTTCACGGCGGATACCATTATTATCACCCCAACCTGCCATACCTGAGCAACCTACTAATAAGGGCTCTGATGGATGGGTCAAAATAACTTCTGTCATCCACGCTTTTGTAACAGCCTTGTCCACTGCTCTTACGACCATGTCACAGCCATCAATTAATTCAGATAATTTTCTGGTGTGAGGCATTCGTTATGCACGATGACTTCACAGTTTGATTCATCCGATTGAGATGGCTCTTTCATAGCCTCCACTTTTAACACTCCACATCATTCACATCATAGTATTGACGTCCTAAATTACTTTCATCCACAACGTCGAAGTCTACGATTTCTAACTGACCAATTCCGCACGGCACAATGCCACTGCCACATGGGGAACCAACACCGCCCACACCGATGAGCAGAACTTTTTATCTTGTAAAGATACCATTTAGCCACCTCCTGCAAAGTGTTACTACTTCCATTGTTCTGCAGCGCTGACACGGTGATTCTCAACTGCTTTTGGAAAAGGATTTTGCCATTATACTCACAACAATGCGATCCATACGGAAATGCTAACGCTTCCCAGTACTTCCCTGTACCGTTTGCCCTTCATAATGATAAGTACTTCCGTTGACTTTCATAGTATCCTCCTAACTATAGCGTTTGCTATATACCTATTTCAAACAGCATGATGCCAATCATTTGTCATGGCTCTTTCACTACATACTAGAGACAGCATGAAAAACCATACCCGCGGTGGTATGCCCTTCATGCTGTAGCACTCTATCGTCTCACTATTCTGTTCCCCTTTTGTGCATCCCATATGATGTCTCCATACTGTACCCATTCTGATATTCCATCCTATGAAAGATACAAGGACATCCTGTTGATGTCCTCAGTATGACTGAATCAAACTTATCCCACGTTGGCATTATCCAAATCAGGTTATGGGTCAAAACTTTCGTTTACCTCAGCCAGCAGGCTCCAAAGTTCTTTCAGTATACGCTGATACGTTGCAATTTGTGCCTAAGTATCAACAAAAATCTATCTTCTATGAACGACGCATAACATTGTCAGCGTTAGTAAGACATGTTATCCTTTTCGCTTGAGACACAGAGGCATAATTCTTGATGACAACGATAGGTGTCATTTGGCTGTCGTTACCAAAATGGGTTATCAATCAAAAATTTGCGCAATTTGTTGCGGTTTTAATCCACGGCTATGACCCAAATACTGCTCGTTTTAAATCATTCATCTGCTACACAAGCCCCATAGGCTCCTGTAGCTTTCATGATAGCATCCGCTACTGCATGTGGTTGTTTTGGTCCATATACAATGCATTTATCAAAAGGTGGCATCGTACCCGTTACATCATCTGTTATAGGATGCGGTGCGTGCCATTTGATAGAACACGCCAGACTTTTAAACACTTTAGCTACGGCTCTCCACAGAAGAAGGCAAACATCATTTTCCATTCCCTTCTTTATCCATAGCTGCTTGCATACCATCACAGATGCCTATAGACCCATCTGGATGGATAAAGGATTTAAGAACTCGCTTGCCAAGATACTTTTTAACTCTTCTGGTCGTATAAACTCTTTGCGTGATAGCCACAACGGATTCTGCGACGCACTACAATATCTTCTGGTCCAATATAAGGACCTGCACGTCAACGATAGCCTCTACGATATCATCTTTATTCGTTAAAAATGCGTGTCCGAAATTGGTAAAAGTTCTAATTCCTGCCATGATATACTCCCATTTACGCATTGCTACTTCTAACCTCTTCTGCAGTTAGAGTAATTCTAGTTTTTGAAATACGGTATGCCTCCCTGACCTACCACTTTGATGGTAAATATCAATAGGCATATCTGGGAATCCCACTAAATCTTACAATGTTCTCACTAGTAGCGGTCATTACTGACGCAAACGAATGGTACGCCTTGTCGTTGCTTATACACTAAAGGCTCCCAATAGCCATCATGACGTTCTGCTTTTGCATCGGTCAACCACGATTGAATGGATACATTGTCGAATTGCTCTTGTGGCAACAATGACGGGAACATATCCATGATAGTTCCAGTGTTGTTTTCCTTATTCACAAAAGGAATATCGTAGACAACACGACCTCGATCAAAACCACATCTTCCACTCACAAAGGAGTACGGCGTTTCACCATGATTACTATATCTCATTGCCCTTGGCGCCATGCAAAAGATGCGGTAGGCGATATAAATGATGGCAATGATACAGGCTATCCACACTAGGGTATCTATGAATGTAAATATACATAATTCCTCCTAAAGAGTAATGAGCTTAGCTTCTAAGCTAGTATCCTTGAAAATATCTTGTACGATAGAGGTTACTCGATCTGCATGGCTAGTAACACAAACTTGTATAGAGCCTATTCTACCTGATGTCTGTTCCAAATCTTCTCCGTACAAAATAGCCCCTACAGCATCGGATGTTTCCCACGCAGGGTCTACAAAGCAAATACGATTTTTCATCCATTCTGCAACACAGGTTCACTAAGGGATAATGGAGTGCAACCTAAAATGACCACTTTCCACATTTGCCTCTATCAATGGCTGTACATATTTGCTTTTGCACAATGTCGTAAAACCGCATCATCTAAATGACCTTCCTCAATGCAGGCTGCTAAGTCTTTTACAACCTTGTTCTACCACTTTCACATGAGGTTTTAAACCATGCACCGCATCCATATGTGTATGACTATTAATCGTCGCTACAGCTAGCCATAATACCTCAAAAGCGTCCTTTTTAGCTCTGTTTCACTTTGATGTAGTGCATCATGAATCCCTTGAGACATGCCTACACAATAGGTACAGAAAAACGTTTGGATAACCTATCCAAGGCTACTACAGAAAATGTATTACAAGCGATGACTATCAGTTTCCCACTGGCTGTGCACTCGGAAAACTCTTGCAATCCTAGTTGCTATGCTTTCAATTTCCTCAATTGGCCTATTCCCCACTGGATTGTTACACCATTCCGACATAAATAAAATCTTCTTCTGAAAATTCCTGTACGAGCACAGATAATACAGATAATCCACCGATGCAGTCGAATACTCCAATAGGCAATTCTTTTTCTGTATGGGCGTCATTCCCTATTCCTCTGCTACGGCTTTCATGGTTTAAAAATACATCTGGTAAACGAATTATTTTACCAGTTTCCTGAGGTAAACACGTTTTGTGTCTCTCAGTACATATCAGCGCATCATCACTGTCACGGATAATCCGATATGTGAAAGTACATTGCGCCCGCGATAAAGCAGCGCTCACCAAGTTAATCTCTACCCGCAATACATCATCAGAAACGCGCTACTTCCTTATATTCACAACTCACTTTTGTGATAGGAAATACAATGCCTCTTGCATCATGTCCCATAGACTAATGCCACAACGGCGGAAATATTCAATTCTTCCATTTCAAACCATCGTAAATGATTCGTATGATGGGCATCTCCATCATGTCCGTTTCGTCAAAAGGACTCGCAAATGATGTAGAAATCATCGTATACTACCTTCTATGCACAAGAGGCTCCAAAGAGCCCCTTCTACTACTATCAATCGATCCGATTGGCACAAATTTTTGTGCTTGTTCTTTATGAGAAGCTCTCTTTAATATAACGATTGGCTACTTTCATAGCAATAGCTGACAGCTACATCATCTACCCAGCCAAGACCTGGTACACTATCTGGAATAAAAATCGATAGGTAAAATTCATATCCTAGAGCCCCAGCTATAACAGCTTTCACAAATTTTGGTGTGTCATTATCACGTAAACAATAATATAACTATAACTGCTTTTCGTGCAAACATAATATTACGGCCCATACGATTTACAGTAGACATAAAAGCATCAGATGTAAATGTTTTTCCATACAGGATTTTGTAAAATATTCATAGTGATGACCTCCTGATTATTGTTTGAACTTATCTTTTGCTTGTTCTGCTAAAATCGATGGCTTTTTCTTTTGTTTGTTCCGCTAATTCTACGGTTGCTTCCTTCCACAACTTCTGCTTTTTCACGAATGTCTTGCACCGCTTCCTGTGCTTCGATCAATCGCTTTTGGCTGACAATTCAGGCTGTTTCTCTTCAACTTGCTGCTAGTGTTGGTTCTACTGCTCTTTTAACCTGTGCAATTTCGGCTCTACCGCATCTTTTACATCTTGCATAACAGCTGTGGCTTTTCCACTACAGGTTCTACTTTAGTTTGTAAGAATCATTTAATGTTTGTCGCACTGTATCTGCTTTTTCATACAGCCTTTGTATACATACTTGCTTTTAGATGCAGATGACCAGCTACCGCTCCTGTTAGGGACAATGCCTCCCAAGCTAAAATTTTAGAAGTATGATCCAACGCCTTTGCAGCATGACGTGCATTATCTAGCAATTCTTCATTCCCACTTTCTCTAATGTATCTTCACTGTAGCTGCCAAGATGGATGCTGCCCCTACCGCAAGATACTTTCACAGCACCAATATTAGCTAATACATCAGCACCTACGAAAAACTTGCAAAGCCTTTGGCGCCTAGTAATCACACCACATCCTGCACCTCTAGTACATTTCATTCAATGGCTTATCACGAAGTATTACCAATCTGATAACTGTATATATTCATAAAATATCACCAAGCGTTATGATATTTGCAAAATTAGGACGTTGGCATACCATCTTCAATCCATTTTCGGCACATTTTACCAACACCACAGGGTGATAGCAGCTCACAGGAACACGAAGAATTACTGTTGGCATGCCATAGTACACACCATCCTAAGGCGCACAGCACTCTCCCACCAAGTCCTACTAAGAATCCAGTAATACCTTCTTTCGCAGGGGCATACAACCATAGACTTGAGCAATGCGAGATACCATGTACACATCATTAGCCAACAAACCTGCATAATTAAATTTTTGGTAACGCCGCGATGCCAGCAGCACGTGCGCTGCCCAACAGCAAATCATTTCTACTTCTTCTTGTACATTCGTTGCTGAATAAGTGTTGCATTATTGTATTCCATATTTGTCTCCTATACGTACCACAAAACTTTAAGTGTCAATGTACTTATTATCCTTATTGTATCAAATTTCCTATGACCATTTACCAACTTGTTAATCCACCATCTACAGTCCAAGCTGCTCCTCGTCTACAGAGAGAGGCTTCTCTACCGATATGAAACGCAATGACTTCTCCTGTACTTTCCCGCGGTTGAGCCAATCCGCCTTAATGGATAATGTAGTTTCATTTCTTCCTTGGCTTTCACAATATCCCCCGATGGTTCATTAGCGATTGTTTCGCCACTAGTGACGTATCTACATCACCAGGGCATGCACAATTGACACGAACACGATGCGTGCCATTTCTAGGGATAGTGATTTCGCAAAGCTCACCACCGCCCCTTTTGGATGCTCCTGTACACGGTGCATGCCACATTACCTTGTAGTCCTGCATCACTAGAAATGGTCACGATATCTGCCATGCACTTTGTTTCAAATACGGTACTGCAGCTTGGCATAAAAAGACGAGGTACTTTCACATTGGTTCCAAACATCTCATCAAAGTTCTGCTCGTCCACATCCTCTAATAATCGCTCTTCAAATAACCTGCTGCCGTTATTAAAGGCATTTCAAAATTACCAAATAAACGAATCGTATCTTCCACGATACGGCGACAATTCATAACCTTATACTTTACATCACCTTAGGCCAAAATCGTACTGAGGAAATGGCGCAATTTTACCACCGCTCTTGTCCATCCCATTCATTACGGCCGTTAATCCACACACACCAGCCTTGCTTTTAACAACAATTCAGCTGTAGCAAAGCCTATGCCTGATGTGCCGCCGCTAATTAATGCTACTTGATTATCACTAAATTTTGCATAGTTACTCCTACTATAATCCCTGCTGAAAGTAAATGTCATAGGGACAATTTCATTAACATCGTCAAAGACATGACAATAAAATACAAATCGTACTAGCCCTGCACCTTTCACCATGGCTAATTTAGATCCTGCTGTAGCCCTATAATTTGTCCTATCATGCACTGCTAACCCGTAGCCATAATTCACTGATCCATATAGATGAACACTAGTAAGGACCCAAAGTTACGTACTGTGTTCAGCACTTTGGCATTCCCTGATGCCCCCTAAGAAATCGTAGCCCATAAACATAAAATATTAAAAACACCCTGTACCAGGACCTAGAACCATCATATAAAGCAATCTAATAGCTACTCCCACATACGCAAGCAATTTCCACCCTGTTTTACGTTCCACTTGTAGCTATGGTACCTCAATCTTTTGGTAAGTACCACAATGAATACAGCTAGCAATAATACAATAATAAGTGGTTTTAAAAATGTACCTGGCACATAGACCTCGATGCATGCCCCAATCATGGACATGATGAGGGTAAATGGCATAATTCGTTTCACAAAAGGACCAGTCCACTAATTTATTTCTGTGAAGTTAAACATTGCTGTTCTGACCCAAACACGCTAGATAGTTTATTCGTTCCCAAACACATAGCTACTCAGTATATTTGTCAGCATTAATGCTGGCAAGGAAATCAGCCCTCCTCCACCAACGATGGAGTCAATAAATCCTGCTAGGGCTCCTGCAAAAAATAGTATGACACCTATAAGTACATCGCCTTCCATAGTGTGAGCCCTCCTCTCATCACTTTGATATATTCATTCCTTTATTACTCACTCCTCAATACGAGGTAAAATTTTTATTATATCCATCAGCACCATAGTGTAAGCATCGTTTCACACGACTTATAGTAGCCGTACTAGCTCCTGTTACTTACAATCTGTTCATACCCTGTACCAGCTTTTTGCAGTCGTGCCAATTTCATAAGCGTTGAGAGATAGATTTCACCTCCGATGGTACAAATATCTTCAATTCATAACATTCTTCTAGTGTTTCAAGGACAAGACCGCCCGAAATAACTGGTCGTGCATTGGATTCTCTTGATTCAATCTTCTACCCTTCTTAATTTTATGGAGATGTACTTATTTCACTACCATTATACCATAGGAAATACTATACATATATCATAAATTCATTGTTCTTTGTTAAATAGAGGTTAGTTGATACTGTGTATCAACTAACCTCTGTTGTATAGGTTGTTTGCTGATTCTATTCCTTAGAATGCTGGGACACGATCCTTTAAAATTCATCTTGAATGAATTTGCGTACAGCCTCAGATTGATAAATAGACAATATTTCTTTTATATGTTTCATTATTTATATCTGTCTGCGAACAGCCATTACATTAGCATATGGAGAGTCTGTGCTTTCCATCTACTACGGCATCTTTTGTGGATTCAAACCAGCTGGATAGCATAGTTTGTGTTAACCGCCAGCATGTCAACGTCGTTCAAGGAGCGAGTAATTTGTGCTCTTCTAATTCGCGAATTTCAATGTTTTTAGGACGTTTGTAATGTTCTGCTACGGAAGATTTAAATATTACTCATATCTTTTAATGTAATCAAACCAGCTTGTTGTAATAATAATAAGGCACGACCACCATTGGTAGGATCATTAGGAATCGCTACTGTAGCACCATTTGGCACATCTTTCAAGTGCTTTATATTTGTTAGAGTAAATGGCCATTGGTAATAAAATCGTTTTACCGATAGATTGAATTTTCAAACCTTTATCTTTCACCATGTTGTCCAAGAATGGTTGGTGCTGATAGAGTATATTCAATTCCTTGCGATCTACAAGGCAATGTTTGATTTGAATGTAATCGCTGAACTCAACTACTTCAATGTTCAATCCTTGTTTTGCTGCTCACCTTTTACAAATTCCATAACTTTTGCATGAGGACCTGCTGTTACACCTACCTTAATTGGTGCATCTGCTGCTGGTTTTGCTTCTTCTTTACCGCATCCTGCTAATAACAACACTAAAGATGCAATGGCTAATAAGCTCGACTAAAATACAGCCTCATAGTATCTCCTTTATTTTTATTCACTTTACGGGATAAGTAGTCACCTGCACTTTGGATGACTTGTACTAATACAATTAAAATAACAATGGTTGCTAACATCACATCACCTTGGAATCGTTGGTATCCATATCGGATGGCAATATCCCCAAGACCGCCACCACCGATAGCACCTGCCAGCAGAATAGCTAATTAAGTTAACGATTAGGACTGTAATATTGTCGATTAATGCTGGTAACGACTCGGGCAACAACACTTTCCAAATAATCTGCAATGGTGTAGCCCCATGGATTGAGCTGCCTCGATGACACCACCATTTACTTCTTTTGATGGCTGTTTCCACTAAACGAGCCAAGAACGGGATGGCGCCAATGTTAATGGTACGCAAGCTGCGGTGGTACCGATGGATGTACCTGCCACTAAGCGAGTAAATGGAATGATGGCTACCATCAAAATAATGAACGGAATGGACCGTGTGGCATTTACGATAGCCCCTAGCACTTTATTGACTGCCTCATTTTTGCATGATGTGTCCACGACTAGTAATCACTAAAATCACGCCCAATGGAACTCCTAATAGAACGGCTACCACTGTGGAAATCACCGTCATTTTGTACAGTTTCTAAGAAACCTTGTAGCAATAAATTAATGATTTGCTGTGACACTAACCCATCACCTCAAGCTCCCAATTGGTAAATTATGTAAGTAGTCGATAGCCGCTTCTGATTTAGCACGCTCGCCTTTTAATTCTACAATCAAATGACCAAAGCTCATATCTTGAATGTAATCCACACCACCAAACAAGATACTCACATCTGTATCAAACTTACGGATAATGCTTTGCTACTACGGGTTCATCTGTTACATTGCCTTTGAAAGTCAATCGTACAATCAGATCTCGCCCTTCTACCACACGTTTTCATTCATCGTTAAGTGAGCAATTGCGTCTTCTGGGCAAGTCATGAGTGATGATAGCAGACACAAACTCTTTCGTAGTGGCTTGTTTTGGTTCCGTAAACACATCCACTACAGGACCTTCTTCGATGATAGTGCCACCTCGATGACCGCTACACGATCATCAAATTTCTTTGATGACATTCATTTCATGCGTGATTAACATGATAGTCAAGTTCAATCGACGATTGATATCTTTCAACAATGCCAAAATAGATTTTGTTGTTTGTGGATCGTAGCGTTGACGTAGCTTTCGTCACATAATAACACTTTTGGATTGCTTGCCAAAGCACAGGCAATACCAACACGTTGTTTTTGACCACCGGACAATTGAGACGGATAATTGTCTAAACGGTCCGACAATTCTAACAATGTCCAAAATTGGCAAAATACGCTCTCTAATTCTTCTTTGGACAATCCTTTCTAACTCCAGTGGGAATGCCACATTTTCATACACTGTGCGGGATGAAAGTAAATTAAAGTGTTGGAAAATCATGCCGATGTGTTTTGCGTTCTTTCACGAAGTTCTGCTGTGTTCAACTTCGTTAAATCTAGCCATCTAATCGGGTCCAGATGTGGGACGTTCAACATATTATCAGCGAATTAAAAGTAGATTTACCGGCTCCAGATTGACCGATAACACCAAAAATTTCGCCTTCTTGTATAGTCACATTAATTTCTTTCAAAGGGCTCTCCACGCGGACAGCACCTTCATAGACTTTTTGAATCTGTTTAGTTCTATCATGAAATCTCTCCTTTTCAAACAATAAAATAAGAGCTCTCAGTTACCTAAGAGCTCTTGGGTATGCACTCAGTGTACAATGTGAGTAGACAAACTGTCAATCATTCCCACTATACTACTTGCCTATCGTTTGTTATAGTTTAAATTTATAAGTTGATATGTAGAGGTATTCACTCTTTATAACGAATACCACCACGTTTTCAAATGAAATCCGCCATACCGCAACTACCAGCAATCAGCTGTGGCCAGCCCATACTGAACAAGATGCCTTTTGCATGGTTTCCGGAATACTCGGCATCAATTGAATAAAGTCAAGAATAGCCTCAAAGAACTACACTCTTTACATGGCACCTGTAATGGCAGTCATCCAATACGTTTTGTGCCTAATACTTTCTGAGTCATTGCATATGCCATACTGCAATAGCCACCACTGGTACAAATAGAGGTATCGTCAACATGCCTTGTAAGAATGCCATGAGGTGGAGTGACACAGGCTATCTACAAATCCACCTCCACAAACCATAGCGCCATGTAGCCAGTGCCAGTAGCACCCTACGATGGAGTCCCACTAAAAATTTGCACTAAACCGTGCATAGGAATAATCATGCGAAGAAATCCTTGGCTTAGCAAAGCAATAGCTAAGAGTAAGGCACTTCCTGTTATCGTTTTAACTGACATTATGCTAACCCTTCTTCCATTAAATGTTGTAATTGTTCAGCTAATACTTTTGCTGCTTTACCTGGTTTACCATCACCTGCTAGGTTCACGATTCAAGGTGGTAATCGGAATAATGCCACCAATGGTATCGAGTGAAGAAGATTTCGTCTGCATCTTTTAAGAAAAGCTTCATCAAATTCACGTTCAATAATCGTAATCCCTGCCGTTGGTGCTACACGAGTCACCACTAACTGACGAGTGATACCCTCTAAAATATGATGATCGAGCTGGATGCGTGTAACACACACCATCTTTCATAACGAATACATTGGAAGTAGCCCTTTCTGTAACAATGCCATCACGCACTAAAATCGCTGATAAGCGCCTTTTTTCTCGGCTTTTGTTTGTGCCAAAATATTAGGAATTAAGTTTAGTGTTTTGATGTCTACACGAGCCCAACGTTCATCTGGTAAGGTAATGGCTTTTTACCCTTCTTGCAAGGCCCCTAAATCCGTTGTAATTGGTTTGATGAACATATACATTTGCGGTTCTAATTTTAGAAGCGCTCAAAAGGGCATGATGACTGTGGTGTTACCCCACGAGTAATCTGTAAGTAAATATCCATCAGTAATTTCACTTTGTTCAATCATGATTTCGTGCAACTCTTGCAATTCATCAGGAGGCATGCGCACAGGAATGTCCATTTCACGCATAGAACGATACAGACGATCTTGATGGTAGGAAAAAGCAAAGCACGACCATTATACACAGCACTACCTCGTATACGCCATCACCAAAACAATATCCTCTATCATCAAGACTAACCACCTTGGCACCAGACTCTACCATCTCGCCATTAAAATATGTTAATTCTTTCTATAATAACACCTCATAGTATACATACGAACTCAAGTATTACTTTCATTATAGTACAGACGAATATAAAATTCTATATTTATTTACCTAGAAATACCCACGCATAGATTTTTGGCAATGTTTCTAACTCCTTTTGTCACACCCCAAAGACAAGATGATCCCGCGCTCACATACATAAGCACGTCTGTCGTTGTTGTATATCCTAATCCACCGATTTGCAATATTTTTATCTATGAGAATCAACATAAACGGATGTACCAAATAAATCCCACAGGACGCATTTCCCAATTCTGTCCAAAAGGGTTTCCACGATGTCACTCATGGATGACACGGTGAACGCCCACACAAAAAGATGCAGCCTATGCCTGTATACACCAATCCTTGTGGACTTAGTTGATGCACTGTGTAAATGGCACTCTAATCGAGTATAGCCCCACTCTGCCATCACATAATAATAGAGCCTAACATTGCGCCTAAGGATACGATAAATCCAACGGTGATACCAAACCATGGGCATCAATCCATTCCAGTATCGCATCAAATCGTTCTGCTAATAATCCACCTAAAAGGAAAATCCATATAAAAAATCCTACAAAATAATTAAGGCGCATACTAAAGATATACTGTAACCATTCTTGTTCAAACTTCACGGAACCCGCCATGTAAGAAGACCAATAGTTCATGCCATTTGTGCAAAAACAATACCGTCATACTAAGAATAGGCGCTTTCGAGTACAGACCGTAGGGTCCATCGTAAGTGGCATCAAAGCGTAAAACCACAGAAGTATGACTAAAAATACAGGTGATACATGCCATTCCAAAAGAGTAGAGTCAGTCCTAGTACATGTGGCATCAATCCCCAGGCGCTATGGGCTAACACCGCATTATAGGCTGTATATAGCTAGTCCATACAATGTATGGATAGGCACTACCTGCGTGCGACGACGCAAAAAGTCAGAGTAAGAAAATTCGTCTTCCACCGATGTATGATAAAACAACTGAAGCGCAGATAAAAGAAAAGGCTGGCACTGTAAGCGAGAGACAATTTCTAACAGTCCTAATAGATGTATATTAATCGCAGGGTTCACTAAGGCATAGGACCTACATGGATACCGATCTACACCTAACATACATAGGCCCTCGCATATAAGTGATGGCGGTATAGCTGGTTTTCTCATAATTCCTCCAAAAAAGAGGGGCTACGCCCCCCTTTTCTTGTATGACATAACATTATTGAGCTTGTTTCACTTTTGCAGCTTCTGATTCTGCTTTTTCTTTAGCAGCCTTGCCTCTGCTTCTGCCTTCGCTTTCGCTTCCTGCTTCTAGCCGTGCTCGTTCTGCCGCTCACGCTGTAAGCTGCAACTCTTTTGTAAAGGAGCTACTGGTTCACGATATACAGTAATATCTGTTTCAAATAATCGTCCCATAGGAGCCGAGCCGGATACGGTACGAGGGTTTATCTTTAAATAAGTTTCGCAAAATCTTGTACCCGTTCCCCTAAGTAACTTCTAACTTATCATTTAAAGTACCTGTATATTTTACATTGTCTGTACGGATAGACTCTTGCATCTGATACACAGATTTACGGATATTGGTTTGGTATGCCCAATTGTCTCAGATATTGTTAGTCAACATATTTCGATGGCTTTGGTCGTCCATATGTCCACTTAAAATACCCTTGTGCTATAGCATAGCCGATAGTATTACTTGCCGTATTCCATCCATTATAAGCACTGACTTTTATACAGTAACCCGTTGGTACAATCCATAGACGATCAGAGTTATCCGAACCATTGAGTAAGCAATGTCTGCAATGCTAACAGGTACTCCTTTGGTTCATAGATGCTTGAATACGATCTGAAAATTCATTAGTACTCTAGAAATCATTGGGAAATTTTCAGAAGGCTTTGACTCACCTGTGACCATACCTGTGGGGTATTCACTGCCATAGCACAGATGGTTTGCCTTTTGACTTTCATCGTGCCACCCACAGCTACCACATAGTTTCGGCAATCGTTTTTCTACCTTTCATCCTCATAATGTGGCACTGTTTTCGCCACCACCACCCAATGGATAGATGACCCGAAGGTAGGTGTTAAGTGATTACGGTCCACATGGTCACGAGCAATCACCAACAGCCCAACTGGTCTGCCCCTGGGAAACTGCCATATTGGGGTAGGCAAAAGTCCTTTTACTATATTTCTGTAAATATGCCCTTCCATAGCTGATTGAGATAAGTTACCAGTATCGTCATGACCTAACGCAAAAATATTTAAAACACCTTTTCGTAATATCAATTAACTGACGGTTGATTTCATGGGATGACGATGGAACCAATCTTGTAAAAACTCCACCGGCACTGTAGCTCCCAACATGAACAACTCTTTTGTTCATCTGTCGTCAATTTTTGGCTGTCTAATTTATCTTGTAATGCGGCAATACGGAAAAATCGTTGGATTATATCGACTGCACTAGGTTGGCTCCACACCGCCTCCCACTAGCACGGAGAGCGCATCACGTACCAAAGGCATAGATTGGCACATTGGGATATTTTTGTGCAAGTCCTCGTACATGACGCTACACGGTATTCCAACGTATGCAAATCTAAATTATGCTTTCTAGAATCAACAAAGGCCTCATAAATTAATGAATCTGTACTTATGCAGACATCCGCTTTTGCTAACATTCTCATCCACCCATCTCCACACATGGCCTCTGCATTTCCTTTGAAAGTTTCGCCCAGAAATATAGTATTGTGGCGGTGTTAACACTGCATACCCTGCATCTGGGCCGTCGCCACCGTATAGGCTAAGCTGACAGGACGGTCATCTTGTGGTACATACAGCACCGTCGTAGCCTCTGCGGTATTTTGCATGACTCAATATCACTGTGGCAATGGCTGTAGCCATCGTAGTCAAAACTTACGTCGCCATAATTGTTTACTCATGTTCAATATCTTCCCTATTGTATAGCATAGTACTAATTATCTTCTTAGTGAATCCCTGCTTTTCTGTATTATACTTCTACAAAAATATATTTGTATACTTTTAATATATTGGTAATGTGTGGATAATTGCATTATTTCTTCTCAATTACTATACCAACCAATATCATCTTTTTATATTTCAAACAATTTTACACAAGTGCCCAATTTCTACTTGCAATTTAAGTATCTTTTATATAATTCATTAATAGAATCTTTTATTATCTTTTTACATGTATCAAGCCTGTAGCTCTTATAAACTTTCGACACCACTGAAAGTCTACGCTGCATGCATACTATCACATATCACTAATCACTGATGAATCCGATCAATACGCGGTAGATTCCAATGATACTCAATGGCCACCATGCGAATGATGAAAACAATGAGGAAAGTCACATAGGACGCAATAATATAATGCTCGCTTTCATACACCAAATAATAAGCAACCCCACCCAATAGAGCAGGTAAGGCATAGACTTCTTTCTTCAACACACTCGGCGTGCGGTGTGCTAACACATCTCGGATGATACCACCACCTACAGCCGTGAGAACACCTAATATAACCGTAAGCACCAAATTATGCGAGGTCCGTAGTAATCCCCACCGTAGCACCAGTTACTGTAAAAAGAAGCCCAACCCCACCCATCTGCCGTAAGATATACCTTCGTTGCCCCTTTACCTTCAATATAACGATTCCAACCATAACGATACATGATAAATACAATCCCCACAGTAATCAAAGTGATAGACATATATAAACCAGTTTGTAGCGATGTAGGAGGTATACGCCCTACCATGACATCACGCACAATCCCACCGCCAATAGCAGTGACTCAGCGCCAAAATCAATGACCACTAAAATATCCATACGCCGTTGAATCCCTCAAAGGGCACCCGATATAGCAAAAAGCAATCGTTCCAATGACGTCAACAATAAATCCATAAAAATCCATACAACGCCTCCTCACGCGGAATTATTGTACCATTCTTTTGGGTAAGATGCTAGATATTTTATAGAGCAAAAGGACGGCTGGCAACCGTCCTTTTGTTTGCCCTATAATAAAGGGAACTAAATATTCGTTGAGACTGAGACAATATGATCTCTGCCAGCCAAAATACAAGAGTGCTCGAGACCTCACTGAGGGGCAAAAGTAGCATCTTTGAGGTGCCTTAACCTATGTTATGTCACAGATATCAGCGGAGTTCTTTACGAACAGAAAATAGAGCAAAAAGGACTCGGTGCTGATTCAGTTAGGTTCTATTCATAGTAAGGAAATATAACATTACTGTCATAAAGTACATACCAAACCGGTTCAAAAATACAACGGATATAACAATAAAAGCGCCTATGCAACGCATAAACGCTTTTAAACCTTAACGGAGCGAGAGGGATTTGAACCCCTCGGCACGGCATCATCGCACTACATGATTTCCAATCATGCTCAGCCGCTCGGACACCTCTCCAAGTGAATACCTCAATTATTATAAACCACTAAAGTCATTCCGTCAAGCCTCCTCCGCAGAGGAATGCGGTCGTGCACATAGTAGCCTCGTGGCAGCCCTTACTAGCCATATGCGCCCACTAGAAGAGTGCGCCACCTCCGTGAGGAACACCGTGTTGCGTAGAGACGTCCCAGCACTGTAATTACCTAAATAGCACAAACGCTGAGAAAGCGCCGCATGTTCCGAAACAAACCTAACCCACTGTATCAGTTCGTCCGGAATATACGGCGATTGTCCAAAGTAATCCCTCAGGAGGAACGCAGTTGCGCGTAGTAGCCTTGACGTCCTCACTAGCTAAACTCACACAAGTACAAAAGACCGCAATATACCTCCGAAGAAACGTTATGAAATACCGTTTTTGAGGGGTGTGTTACGTCTTTCCTTTCATGATGTTAGACAAACGCCACAGGCTACATAGCAGCAGCAAGAGACGATTTGAAGCGACGCAGATAATCAAATGCCATCAATATTTTTAACCCCTATCAGAACTCAATATAACGCCACCAGCCATCTCCGCTCTTCTTCACGGAATGCTTTCATCATATGGTACCCACTGAATATTCCTCACAAGGCACGCAAAGAAGGCTGTAATCACCCCCAATTGGCAAGGGATGCAATACACATCCACATGCAAAAGCGCAATGGTAACTCCTACCGCTGCAAGGCATCGATACTAGTGGCAATGGACAAGGCTACACTGTCTGCCAATCCACCTTTGTGACTCTTCTTCCTCATCGCTGAGAGAGCTGCAGAATCATATTAATACCCAAATAGCTCTAAAGACAATGAAAATCACCCAGTGGTCCCATTCATCAAAAATTTTGAGAGAGATTGAGCTCCTACCGCAGCCCCTATCAAAGGGCATCAAACACTGAAAGGCGCCAAATAAAAATGCTAACACATACTATCTTATCAGTAGGATCGTCTTCGCCTATGCGATGATTTACATATAGAAACAACGAGCATCCATGGCAAGACCTACCGATAAAATTAATATTTCAAAGCACTTGACACAAGTCCCTCCCACAAATAACAACAAAAGTGTCGAGCGAGTGCTGCATTTTCTCTAAAAATCATGCATTCCACATGAGAAGTGTAATTATTTTAGTACTAATTTATTATTATACATCACTTACAGGCTAATAGGAAATGAGGCCTAAACATTGTGGCATCATTTCAATCTGTTATAGTTCGTTGCAATCTGTACGTAACGATTCTAGCACTGTTTCTGTAAAAGAATGTCACCTACATCTGGCGTGCACAATGGATACATCCGTAAGCCGACCAGCGGATACAATTTCCCGCAGACGTCGTAAGATTTTGCAAATACACCGTCTCTCGCGGTACGTACATGTCCGGTACCACCACAGCTGGAACACGGTATCAAAGAGGATGGAGTGGAATGCTCGGCACTCCCGTTTCCGTGTCAGTTCCAACAACCCTAAGGAGGTAATGCCACATACCACGGTTTTAGTCGGATCATCCTTTTTCACTCAGATAATGCATCAACTGCACGAGTTCTTCCATATCCTGTTTCTGCACATCGATAAAGTCGCAGATGATTGATACCTCCAAGATTTCTGCATCGCAATTGTCGAGCAAATCTATATGGGCCCGACTCTTGGTTAACACAAGCCTTTGCCGCCGTCCCGCTTGTTCATTCTTACCACTGAAATGAGCCGAGTTGACATCCGATGACGGTGCAGCGCTTCCGTTTGGTCAATCTGTATGGAACCACCGATGGTAAATCAATACGATGATTAACAGGCATCAATTATGCTAGATACATATGCAAAATGTCTTCCTTTTTGATTCCCTGACTCACGTCTACAGGCTTACCGTCGTCCTGCTCCTAATAATTGTTTGTCTTCTGTTTCATCATCCACCATAATAAGCCCCCATAGGCCCACATAATCTGGATCGCTTTGATACCATAGTTCGCATCTCCATAGATTTCCAGTGCCGTTTCTGGGCTACCTTACTGCCGCTTTTGTAAATGTTTCCCACGTCTGATGTAAATAAAGCCATATCCCAGCAATCTCTTCTTGGCTCGCCCCCATAACAGCGCGCGTCAATCTACCTCGTTCCAAATAGGGTTGCGCCATGTCTTTCAAAAGATTGACGCAACTCTGGGTCTGTAATCTTTTAGAAATATGAATCTGTGGTCTTGCGGCAATAAGACCATGTAGTGACCCACCAAACGGCATCTGTAGTGACACGACACTTTGCAACAGCATCTTTCACGATTTGCACAAAACAATACTTCCCCTACATGAACTTTTCTATTTCCTTGTTCTTATGGTTATTTTGTTGACCGATGCAATGTCGAGGAAAGCGGCGCTCGCCACCAGGCAGGACATTTTCACAACTCCCTTATACCATATGATGTACACTTGGTTCGACAGCTGTGGTCGTTCATAGATAATCTGTTGTAACGCCCCTGCCTCATCACAGCCTTGAGACAGGTTTCCTTTTTCATCACATTGGCATATAATCAATTCATAGTCTCTCCTTGTTGCTTTCTAGTGGCGTAATAAAGCCCCATCCATTCAGTCATGATCAACTGCGGTGAATAGAATAACTTTGTCTGTTGCAGACAGCCGTAACATTTCTGCCCTATTTCCCATATCCCAGGTTTCATGGTCGCGCTTCTGGATATACGCCATTAGCGCCGAATTGCTCACCATTCCATTGTCCTGTGGCCGCAATGGTTCCCTTAATGAAATCGCTACATCAATAGTTCTTGTTTTCTTCAGCGTTACTTTTTCTTCTTACTTCTTCTGCACTGTTGGTTTAACAAAGACACCGAATTTACCTCTTCTGTAACGGGGCCCTTGACTTCGTAGACCGCATAGTTGCAGATGGCGTATTTTGCTATCTGGCATGAACCGACCTTCGCACTTTAGTGCGCGTTGCTGTTTCTGAAAGTCGGTTCATTAACTCTTCTCTAATGTTTACCTTCTTCTAGAACATTCCAGATGCCCAATATTCAGCACTAGCCGTAATCCCCAACGCAGAGCGGAAGAAACTAATTTTCTTGTAATAGTTAAACCCCTCGAATAAGCCATTTTGATGCCGCGCAGAGCGAATCCAGCACTCAATGGCAGGCATAATCTAAATGGGATAAAAAGCGAGTTCTTCTCCCTTGAAGGATAGGCGTAACTTTCTCAACGTCCACCCTCACTTATAATCAACCAATCAGTGCGCACAAACACAGGCAAACTACAGCCATTACGCGAAACGCGACGGCAATCCCAAGTCAGGTACCATCTACTGCGTTCCATTCGCGGCGCAAAAATTCTTTACCCGTATCATCTAGATGATCCCATGGTAAAACTTCCAGCGTCACGATTTCGTCGGGCATAGTATTCTGGATCGATATTGGTATTTTGAAGCCTGCATCCATGTCGTAATTGAAAAACTCTGTCCATCCATCAAACGTACAACCTAATTTCCGAAAGCTACCACAACAGATGCCGCTGTAGCGTCTGTCACCACGGGCAAAGACTGCTTTCTAAATACCCTGTATAGCCACTACGTGACTAGTGGGATAGGAATATTTCTCATTGCTGATTAAAGATTTCACGTATTTCTGTTTACGATGAATTTCTACTCACATCTTGTTGTCCGTACCATTGGTATGGAGAATGCGATTTTGGCTTTACAAAGAAGGAACAGCTCTACTGTGACCTTACCATTGCGTTTACCAGTAATTTCCTCGAATGCAACAAGAACTTTATGGGCTAAATCGGCAATACCTGCTACGTCTTCAATCACGTTTCTGTAGGCAATAGCCCATCATGAAATAGAGCTTTCTTACTGTATTCCAACCAGACTTGAAGAGCATTTTCACAGAGCGGACATCAAATCTTCACTAACACCTTTGCTGTCATACGACTGGTGAGCCTGCTTCTGGAGCAAAGGTTGCTTTCACTTTTACGCACCTGCTGCACCTTTTGTTAGAATATCAATAGAGAATGCATCGATACGTAAAAGATGGTAAAACTAACGCTGACTTGTTTATCTTTAAATTCTTCCATCAGCATATCCACTAATTCCCGCAATTTAGGAATAATCGGCAGAATTTAGAGACGATAAAGAAATTTCGTATATCCCGTATTGGCGATAATATCGCTGCCATTTGTAATAACCCGTTCTGGCGTTCTTTCACGAACAGGACGATATAACATACCAGCTTGGCAGAAACGACAGCCTCGCAAACAACCGCGGAATAATTCTAATACAGCCCGATCATGGACTACATCTAAATATGGCACAATCGGCGCTGTCGGATAATAGGAGTGTTCCACATCTTCGACGATACGTACTATTGGTGGCGCTTCCTCTGCCAAAACTAACCTTTAAAATGACCGTCCTCTGTGTATTCTGGTTCATATAAAGCAGGCACATAGGTCCCTTCAATTAAGTTGCTTTTTGCGCAAGAATGCCTCTTTACACGCCTGGAAAACTTTTCGCTTTTTCTGCTTTTAAATAATTCTACAAATTCTACAAGCCTTATTCTTCCGGATTCACCGATAGACACGATATCATCTGCAATAGGTTCAATATTATATACACATGGTCCCCTGCTAATAGCAATGGGAAAGACATGTCTCATCTTTGCTATAGAAAGCGATCTGCCATATCCAGCATATTCAAGATGTTGGTATAGCTCATTTCATATTGCAAATCTAACCCAATAGATCGAAATTATGAATTGGTGTTTTTGTTTCCAAGGAAAATAAAAGGAATCTTACGGTCTCGCATTTCCTTTTTCCATGTCGTGCCAAGGCGCAAAGACACGCTCAACAACACATCTTGACGTTCATTTAACAGACCATATAAAATTTTTATTCCTAAATGGCTCACTATCGCTTCATATACATCAGGAAATGCCAAGGCCATTGTCACATCCACTGTACTGTGCTCTTTTTACAATGCTATTCCATTTCTCCCTCCGGTATGAGCGAGGCGGTTTTTCCACATGTTGTAACCATGATGGCTCTACTGAATCATACAACCTCCAAGAGGCACTAGCCTCTACTTTACTGCAAAAACATGCGCTTTTTCTGGCGCATCACTATATTTCTAATAACAAACCCATACTCAATAGATTTGTTGTTAACGCACTTACACCGTAACTAATGAAAGGCAATGGAATACCCGTTACAGCATAATACCAGTGGTCGCGCCTACATTGACTAAGACTTCAAATAACAGCGCTAGAGCCAATGCCTGTGGCAATCAACATGCCAGTGGGATCACCGATCGTTTCGCAATTAAGAAACTACGATACACAACTACCAATAGTAGCCCTAAGACCACAAAACAACAAGGGGAGAGACTCAATTCTTCTCCCACCACGGAGAAAATAAAGTCTGTATGGTTTTCCGGTAGAAAGTTCAACTGACTTTGGGTACCTTCAAAGAGACCTTTACCAAATAGTAAACCTGAGACCGATAGCAATTTTTAGATTGGATAATATGATATCCTGCGCCAAAGGATCACATTAGATTCAAAACACCATAATCCGTTGCTTTTGATACTCTTGCAATACAAAACCAGCTTAACGGCAACAGTGCTACCATAGTGCCTACCATAATTTGCACTAACCGCATGCGAATACCACTGACAAAAAGCATGCCTGCTAATATAGCTACATACACTAAGGATGTCCCCAAATCTGGTTGCTTTTAAATACTAGCAAGGCAGGGATTCCTAAAAATAAGAATACTCGGCAATAGCTCTTTTTAAAAGTATTTAACTTTCCTACTGACTTTCCAACATGTTGGCCAAGTCTAACGATCATCATCAACTTCGTAAATTCTGATGGTTGAATCGTAATAGGCCCAATCTGAATCCATCGTTGCGCACCTAGTGCCGATGTACCTACCACCATAACTGCCAAAAAGCATAACGATAGTAGCACCATATAATCCACTTTGCATAGGGGCCGTAAGCGCTCGTAATCTCAGCCATTGCAGACCTACAATGGCAACGGGCGTATTTAATCCAAAGAATAGCAATTGTTTCTGATACTAGCCCTGTAATTTGTAGTCCTTTCTCGATTGATATGTGTGGCACTACCGATAACAACACAGCCAATGACAATCAAGCTGATGGTAGATAGTACCAAAAATCCAATCCCATTCCGTATAATTCTCTGCCACATAGTATACTCCTAGTCTACCTTTTTGTTCTTTTTCAGAGTTTGTTTCTTTTTAGCATCCTCTCTTATCATTCGCAGGAACTACGACCGGTTTAGGAATATGAAAATATTCTTCCAAAATAGGACGTGCAATGGATCCCATGAGAACGGCACCAAATCCTCCTTTTTGTTCCACCAGCGCTACTACAACGATACGAGGCGTCGTGGCGGCGCATAGGCAACGAACTCAACCATGGTCACGGCCAGTAGCATTTTTCCGCTGTCCCCTGTTTTTACCGGCCACAGCTAAAGATAAACCTTTGCATTCTCCTGCTGTACCCCTTCCAAGGTTACGTCTGGAGACCATTACGGACAATATCCATCACTGCTTTCGATACTTGTAAGACTCCTAATTTTTTAGGTCCAAAAATCTCTTCCGGCGTTCCGTCTGCATTGTCGATACGACTCACACATACGGCTGGTAGCGAATCCCTCCATTGGCAATTTCCGACATAACCACCGCCATTTTTGTATCAGGGGTGACCAATGTGAAAGACTCGTCCAATAGCGGCATCAAAGGTTTCTCTAAGTACCAATCTTGATTAAATACTTTTCGTTTATATTCGGGACTAGCAATATTACCGCTGCCTTCATCATATAACTTGATTCCTGTTTTTCACCAAGCCCAAAAATCTTCGCTGTATATTTATCGATATCGATGCCTAAGCGATTCCCCATTTCATAGAAATACACATTATCTGACTTCGCCAATGCTTTAGTGAAATCCAGCCGGCCTAAGGCCTCTCCTTCTGCATTTCGCTTATCGATTAACCAGTGTTTACCACTGTCATAAATCATTTCATTAGGGTTACCTTTTTCAATTCTAAGGCAGCCGCACCTGCGTACATCTTTTGAAAGGAGACTCTGGCGGATACTCACCAGTCACAACCTTATTTTTCAAAGGGATGATTGACATCTGTATTTAACTGATTCCATTGTTCCGTAGTAATCCCTTTGGCAAAACCACATCCCGGATTGAATCCGGTGCACTCACCATGGCGAGTACCGCCCTGTATTGAGGACCTACAGGCCACTACGGCAGCTCCTTCGCAGGAATACCTTTTGTTTTCTAAGCGCTGTTAATTGGTCATCAAACAGCTTTTTCAGCCACTTTTTGTAGATTCAAATCAATGGTTAAATGAATATTGCGACCTGGTATGGTGTGTTTTACGTCCTACTTCTTCTACAGGGGCGTCCACTGGCATCCACCTCTCACTTGACGACCACCATCTACACCACGTAGCACAGAATCGTACATTTTCTCTAGCCCAGAACGGCCTAAAATCGTACCAGGACCAATGGTTCCACCCGTATGTGTTCCGTCTAGCTCCGCCTGTTTCGCTTCCGCCAGCTCGTCTTCGCTCACTTCCCTACGTAGCCCAATAATTGGGATGCCATCGTATCATGAGGATAATAGCGAAGTGGCTCTTCACATCAACAGTAATGCCAGGTAATTCATGACGATGTTCTTCAATTTTTGTCACCTTGTCTAGGTCACATCACTAGCTAACAGCGAATCGGTCTCATAGCCACCTTTATGGGTTTCTATCTGTCAATGTTTTCACAGGAATTTGTAAATACGTAGCCAATTGTTCTAGTTCTTTTTGGGATCTGCCTGCTTTCCTGTGGGCAACATAGACACCATATAAGCAGGTCGTGAGCCGACCACAATTTGACCATTTCGATCATACATTAATCCCCGTCGTAGCCGTCATAGAAGGCATACGAAGTCGATTTCCCTCTGCTTTTCCACTGGTAATAATCACCCTCAATGGCTTGTAGATAAAACACACGACCTAACAAAATAGCAAAAATGATGACGACTATGGTTAGCAATACATCAAAGCGTGTCGTTTTTCTTTTTTATATAGTGCTCTTAACATAGTCTCTCCTTTCTACCACATGTATTCATCTTTTTCTTCCCAGTGCCATACCACTTATGCACCACAATCACCTACTAAGGCATCAATTCCTATGGAGGAATGCCATGATTCCAAATGTAGGTAGTCATGACAATTGGTTCTTGTACAATCCACAATAAGCCCATTTGTAGAACCATAACTAAGGCTGCTCCTAATCCTGTCCACCAGGCAGTAGCATACCATTGTTCTTCATACACAGTGCCTTGCATGGCACCTAACATATAGCTTACTATCGCATAGGACACTACATGTAATCCAAAATAGTTGCCGATCATCACATCTTGAACGATACCACCTACAACGGCTAGCATCATGCCATGCGAACGGCCTTTCAGCACGGTCACTACCAATGCAATATCTAATAACAGATGTGGCGCCCACGAGTATGGAAACCATCTAGGCACTACTAAGGATTGAATAATAATGACACCGATTAGCATCAATATCCATGCACATCGTTTCATTGTTGCACCGTCCTTTAGCTCCTTCTACTTGATCTCGCTGCGTACGAGGAATCAATTTTGGCTCTAATTTTGGCGCTTCTGGTCGTCAATAGATGATGACACAATCACGAATACTTCTTCTAAACTTTGAAAGTCCACTGTAGGGTCGATGATAGCATGTTTCACTGAACCCTTCTTCATCGGTGACAATGTCTTTCACATGTCCCAATAATAACCCTTTTCGGATAAATGCCACCAAATCCTGACGTTACGATGGTATCCCTTTCAGAACGTCACCATTTGAGAGCGATATTCACCATTTGTGGTTCCATTGGACGATTTCCATTGCCTTTCAAAATGGATGCAATTCTAGACTCAGGGCGTTGGACGATAACCCCGTTGCCGACCGTGCATCTAATATGCTTTGCACCGTGCAGAGTGTTCGTACACATCAGATACAAAACCTACGACGCCGCGCGGAAGCAATGACTGCCATATTCGTCGCTACACCATCTGCACTGCCTCTGCTAATAGTAAAAGTATCTGTCCAGGCACCTCTATCACGCGTCACCACAGACGCTGCTAACAACGCAAATTGAGGTTGTTCTCCATGAAATTTCAGCAATTGACGTAATCGAATATTTTCTGCTACCAATTCATTATAAAGCCACTTGCTTTGTTCTAACTCAGTATTGCGGGACCTCTAAGTCTGACATGTCTTTCACGCGCAAAATACCATTATCTATCACGGATATTCCTGTATGTATACCAGACAAGAAACGACTAGCTCCGTAAGTGAAAGGTGCCATTAAGTTCTCTAAGGTCACCGTCACCACTGGCACTTGTGTTCTTTTGTTCACTTATATCCAAAAATACCTAATATAGGCACAAAGGATTACGATCGTGTCAACCATTTGCGTTCAGATTGCTGCATCAAGATCGCCCCTTTCGTAATTTACTCAGCCACTAATAAACGCTCTAAACGTTGTACATCCGCAGCAGCCCTTCCCTAAACCAAGTGCCACCGTGTCGCCTGGCGTATCTGCAATGCGTACAGGGATGCCTAGTTCCTCTTGGATATGGCAGTCTAACCCTTCAAGCAAGGATGTACCTCCAGTAAGAAGCATGCCACTTTCCATAATATCTGCCACTAATTCAGGTGGTGTTTTCTCCAAAATACTGCGTATAACCGCTACCATATCTGCAATCGGTTGTCGCAAAATTCCATAGACTTCGCTTTTACGAATCATACAACGTTTAGTGAGTCCTGTTTCAGAGTGACGACCTACGATGGTGTATTCCCTTCAATAGAGAGAGCAACAGCACACCCCAACGTTTGTTTAATATTTTCTACCGTTTCATCGGACACCATGATAGAAAATTCGCTACGTATATAATGGTAAATGGCTTCGTTTAATTCATTACCACCAATCCGTGATGTTGTACTTGCCACTTTACCACCCATCGATACAATAGCAACATCCGTAGTACTACCACCGATATCGACAGCCATACTGCCTCGAGCCTCAAAAATAGGGAGCCCCGCACCGATAGCCGCTGCTACTGGACTTTTCTAATAAATGTGCTTCCCGAGCCCCTGCCTGAATGATGGCATCCGTCATCGCTCTTCGCTCTACATCGGTTATGCCACAAGGCACTGCCATAACGACACGGGATCTACGAACCGCCTTGGACGCTTTGTTCATAAAATACTTTAACATAGACAACACTATACGATAATCCACAATAAAGCCCTCTTTCAGAGGACTCATAGGCGCTAATGTTTCCGGATTGCGCAACAACAAACGCTGCGCATCTTTCAATAGTAACGATGTTCTCTTGCTTTGCATCCGTTGCCACTATAGATGGTTCCGATACAACCACCCTCGACCTTCCACAAAAATGTAAGTGTGTGAAAAGGTACCAATATCTATTCCTAAATCTCTTCCTAATGAAGAAAATAATTTCATCGAACCTCTCCTTATAAAGAATTCCGTATTCTATTAATTGTAACATACTTTTAAGGAGATTATAAATAGCAGACCCTACACCTGCATCTAATTCTAAATAATCAGCATGCAACAAAATATCAAAAATATATTTTGTTACAGCTCTTTTATTGTATTTTACTTTCACCAAATATCATCTTCCGTAACATCGACTACTCTGCATCGATGATACTTTCACTGCTGGTTGATTTATAATATTCGACATTCGCTAGCTGACCGGATGCCAAATTCTCTCTAAGCCTTTCCGCCATCCTAGATAAAGCTATAATATGTTATCCCTCCAGATATAACTGCACCTGCAATAGGAACAATCTTTAAAACTGTTTTTGCATAAATAGGTTTTTGTTATTTTAATACCTATTTCTTTACAGTATTGATGATAGGATAAATAATACCTTTTGTTAGCGCTTTTTAGGAAGATCTTTTATAACCCTCTGTGCAATGAGAGGAGCTCAATTTCAATAACATTATCAGCACCATTTACAAGCATACATTACACCAAAAATAAAGTTATCAAATTCATCGTTTCATCATTTTAATTCTTCAGAATTTAATCGCAACTCACCCTCAACCATATAAATACATTGTTTCTGAAGACACGTAACATGTCCATAATATTGACAACATCAGCTGGAACTGTGGCTGCCATTGTCCATCCTCCAGGCAGCCCTGTTGCTGCAGATAAAGCAGTTACTCTTCTTGCCTCTAATTCTAGACAACTTCCAGCAATTTTATTAATCTCTTCTACACATATTCCAGCATAGGCGGGGTTATATTGAATTGCTTTTTCTACAACTTCTGGTTTATACCCACCTTGTAATTCTTTTGAGAAATTCTTCCCCGATTAATATTAACTATCGGTAATTTGGTACCTCAATCAAGTATCGTTTCAAATTTTATAGGCTCCATCAATATATTCTCCTACATAACCATTCTTGTTATTTAACCAAAACTATAATGTATAAACTGTTTTCACTATTAAGTTTATATTTCTAGTATCCTATGTTATTTCAGGCTCTTTGTCAAAATGTGGGGGTTGCCTGCATATAAGAGCAGTCGCCAACATTTATTATAGAGCCTTTGATTATTAAAAAGCCAGCAGAACCTAAATTTGCTGGCTTTCAAACTATCTATTTATTTTATTCCCACCCATGGTTGCTGGTGGTTTGCTTGTAATGTCGTGACACGATACGGTTAATGTGGTCTACTTCGTTCACGATGCGGCGGGAGATCATATCCAATACATCGCAGGGATACGAGCCCAATCAGCTGTCATGAAGTCGTGGTTGTGACACCACGTAATGCCAATGTGTAATCATAAGTACGGAAGTCACCCATAACACCTACTGTGCGTGTGCTTGTCAACACAGCAAAGTATTGCTAATAGAACGATCTAAAACCAGCTTTTTGCGATTTCATCACGGAAGATGTAATCCGCATCACGCAATACGTCCAGTTTATCTTTTGTCACTCACCCATGACACGGATCGCAAGGCCTGGTCCTGGGACGGTTGACGCCATACTCAGATAATCTGCCAAACCAAGTTCAGCACCTAATTGACGAACTTCGTCTTTGAACAAGTTGCGAAGTGGTTCGATTAAACCTTTGAAATCTACTACTGCAGGTAAACCACCACTCGTTGTGATGAGATTTAATCACTTCTGCTCCACTCAGTGCCAGATCTCGATTGACATCTGGGGCAGATCGTGCCTTTGTGCTAAGTAATCAACGAACCAATTTTGCGACCTTCGTCTTCGAACACACGGATAAACTCTTCACCGATAGCTTTACGTTTCGATTTCTGGATCTTCAAGACCTGCTAATTTTGTTAAGAAACGTTCTTCTGCATCCATACCGGGATGAAGTGCATACCAGAATCTTTGAACGCCGCTTCTACTTCGTCACCTTCGTTTTTACGCATCAAACCATGGTCAACGAAGATACAAGTCAATCGATCCTCACGGCTTTTAGAGATTACTGCTGCTACAGGAGCTATCTACACCACCAGATAATGCCAATAATACTTTACCATCGCCTACAGTGTTTGCGAATTTCTTCGATGGCTGTTTTTGCATAGTTTGCCATTGTCCATTGGCCTGTACATCCACACACTTCATACAAGAAGTTGTGCAACATTTCTTTTACTCATGTTCTGTATGCAACACTTCTGCATGGTATTGCATAGCATATAAACGACGCTCTTCGTTTTGCGTATAGCTGCTACAGGGCACTCTTTGTATGTGCCACGATTTTGAAACCTTCAGGCACTTTTTGCCACATAATCTACATGGCTCATCCATACGATTTCTTCCTCTGAAAGCCCTTTTAAATAGCGGTGAGGACACGTCTACTTGAGTTGGTGTTTTACCAAATTCACGTGTTTCCGCAGACGTTACGATGGCCGCCCAATGTATGCGCCATGAATTGCATACCATAACACATGCCCAGCACTGGAATGCCAAGTTCAAACACTTCGCTTCCCATTTTTGGGAGCATTGTCTTCGTATACGCTAGCAGGACCACCTGTAAAGATGATACCTTTTTGGCTGTAATTCTTTAATTTTTCTAATGCTTTATTGTACGGATATACCTCGCAATACACATTATTTTCACGTACACGACGCGCGATCAGTTGGTTATATTGACCACCAAAGTCAACGACAACAACCATCTCTTTTTGTTCCATTCTGTCCTCCCACAATCTTCTGTTTATAACTTCAATATATAAACACTACATATTAAATATTATACCTTATGCACAAGTTTTTGACTAGAATCGGAAGTCACGTTCTCCCTCTTCCATTTTGTGCAATATAGGCTTTGGATTTTTCTTTCACTAAATCATTTTTAATGGAATCTAATTTGCACGTCGATAACAGCCGCCCCAACAGCTTTTTGTTTCCTCATCTGCATAGTCCAGTAAGTATTCTTTCAATGTCATCAACGCATTTGGTTGGCAACAGTTAGAAATTTGTCCGCTCTTGGCAAGTGCCATAAATCGGTCACCAGTACGTCCTTCACGGTAACAAGCCGTACAGAAACTAGGTACATAACCCAATTGCAATAACCATTCCACAATTTCATCCAAAGAACGGCGGTCACTCGTATCGAATTGCGCCGAGTTTTCTTCTTCTGGTTCTTCTTCTACTAGCCACCAACAGATGTACGAGACCCTCCAGAAATTTTGCGAGATACCTATACAAACCACGCTCACGCATGGATTGACTTTCACGAGTAGACATAATCATACCTGCATACGGCGCAGATACACGAATCAATGCAACGATTTTTCAAAGATATCGTCTGGTACAGCATTACTGAAATCATCTACATCGATATCATCAGCTGGACAAATCCGAGGGCACACTGATGGTATGCGGACCTACACCAAACTTCGCTTCTAAAATGTTCTGCATGCATCAACGATGCCTACGAAGTCATATTTATAATGCTCTAAACCATATACACACACCAATCCCTTACATCATCGATACCCGCCTCCATAGCGCGGTCCATGGCCGTTGTATGGTATGCATAATCGCTCTTAGGACCTGTTGGATGAAGGGCTCATAGTTTTCTTTATTATATGTTTCTTGGAACAATGTGTACGTACCGATACCTGCCTCATGTAATTTTCGATAGTCTTCTACTTACACGCCGCAATATTCACATTGACACGACGAATTTCTCCATTATCTTTTTAATAGAATAAATCGTATCGATATATTCCAAAAATATATTCCAATGGATTTTTCCAATGGATGTTCACCGATTCGATAACAATCCGTTTATGTCCCATCGCCTCTAGAGCCATTACTTCTTCACGCACTCGATCTTGGTTCAATTTCTTACGAGTGATGGTCTTATTTTTGCATGGTATGGGCAATAGACACAAACCGTTGATGCAATGATTAGATAAATACAAAGGAGCAAATAACATAATACGATTGCCATAAATGGCTTGTTTAATCTCTCTTTGCTAAAAGCAAATAATTTCCTCCTTATATTCTGGCAAGGGACATTCTAACAGTACCATCGCCTCACGGTGGTTCAACCCTACACGAGTTTTTCGCCTTTTTCTAATATGGCATCCAATAAAGGACGATTTTCCTTATTCTCTTCTGCATACTGCAATGTGGCTAGAATCTCTTCGTGATTAATAAATTCTTCCGCCTTGGAAGAGTGTACATCATACATAGTAAACTCCTTTTCTACTGACTTAGTAGATCTATTACATTCCCAGCTTAGGTTATCTATACACAGCGTATCCCGAGGGGGAACTTTCAATATAACATGTGGCAACACTCTTTAGATGTTGCAACTATCTAGGTATACTCGATTTTATTAGATATAGCCTTCCTTTTTATTATACTCCACTTGAGTATCTATGTATATAAAATTAGTCTCTATGATGAAAAGCAATTACTAATACTATCTATGCGTAAACAGAAATATACATCTATTCATTTGTTCACTCTGAAAACCGTCATGTCCTTTTTACAACCCTATAACCTTAAACTGCATATCTGATATAACATCATTTTTACAAAAATCTTGTTGTCCTATTTGTAATAACGGCAAAATCCTATACCTAAACAAACAGCATCACCAGATATTACTATCTAGTGACCTTTCATATGTGTTATGATTAAAGCTTCAGGTGTATACAGAAACTTTACGGTTATAACGACCAGCACGTTCAAATGCTACACGACCAGGAACCAATGCAAACAAAGTATCATCTTTGCCGATACCTACGTTAGCGCCTGGATGGAAATGTGTACCACGTTGACGAACTAGGATGTTACTACTTTTTACAGTAGAACCGTCATGGCATTTAACTCCAAGACGTTTGGACTCGGAATCACGACCATTTTTTGTACTCGAAGCACCTTTTTTAGATGCGAATAGTTGTAATTGGATATTGATTAACATGTAGTTCACCTCCTATTGTTCACTCACTCTAACAAAATCACTATATTGATCCGCCACATTCTTAATACCAAGAAGCATGGTTTCTAATATAGCTTGTCCACTTTTCATTGATTGGTTCTGAAAAGCAGTGATATGTAACTCACCATCTTCCATTTGGTACTCCATGACTTTGCTGAGCCACTTCATGAAGTCCTAAAATCGATGTTTGTGAAAGCATGGATATAGCGGGCACATACAATATCTTCTCCATGAGGGAGCTGCACCAGCATGACCTCGAAAATGACATTCTATAATTTGTCCTACCCTATTGCGTTTCACATCCACGTGAGTCATGATACTTACGCCTCGATTTTTCGATGCGAACTTTAGTGAATGGTTGGCGATGGCCTTGACGACGACGATAGTTGATTTTCGCTTTGTATTTGAAAAACCAAAAATCTTTTTCGCTTTACCATGTTCAAGTACTGTACCAGTAACTTTTGCACTGTCCACAAGTGGTGTACCAACTTTAACATCACCGTCTTTAACTACAGTTACAACTTCGTCAAAAGAAACAGTTCCATCAGCTGCTACATCCAATTTTTCAATAGTGATTACATCGCCTTCGGAAACGCGATATTGTTTACCACCAGTTTTAATAATTGCGTACATTATGACACCTCCTTGTATTCGTACTCGCTGAATGCGGTTATCTAGCCGAAAGCTCAAATATTATTGACCTCTTCATGCGGCTTTGCAATAGTTGGGCGTACCCAAACTATGACTTACTTTATTATACAGGACAAGCACTGTTTATGTCAATGAGGAACCTAATCTATCTACACCTATGAAAGCCTATTTTGCTGTATCTATTATAAAAAGTTACTCGAATCATTAGGGTCATATACTACCATGCCCCTTCATCTATATACCATTGATGTACCATAGAATACCACTAATTTTGTCGCCATCATCTTTCACTGATATACTATTCTCTCATCCTATATAATGCGAACGTAAACGAGTTAATCGCTACAATCATAGCTTTTATTTAGATACTGTTCTCCATCCCATACAATGGCACTCAGACAGATACGAACATAATCTTATGATACAATAGGAGCCCCAAAGTTGACTATACACTAAGTACACCTAGGTCTTCACTACTATGAAAGTATACCATATCTAGCGCATGGAGCAAATTGATAGTAACAGAGCAACGCCGCTAAGGAGCAAATCACCATGGTAATCCCCATAGGAATCGCCGTATGTGCCCCTCCCATCCCTCAGCCAATAGGGGACACAATACCTCGCAGACATCATGGAGAGCCTAATAATGCAGATGCACTGCCCGCCAAATGTCCATAATCCGCCATGGCCATAGAGAAACTAGCAGCCCCGAATAGAGACACTCGTCCCTACAGTAAAGAATAAAATTGTGGTCACCACTAGGAACGGCATATTCAATGCCATGGCTCCTAAAAACAAAGTGGATCCCAGAAATAGCACACACAAACTTCCGTGCAACAATTGGTAATCCTTAATAACATTACTCAAACGAGAGCTAATCATGCTGAATAGAATAATGCCACAGCTATTGATACCAAATATGTAACTAAAATTGTTGCGCATCTAATCCGAATATGTTTTGATACACAAAGGGAAAGATCCACTAATATAACAGAGAGAACGCCCCAAAAAGCAAAAGCATTAGAATGCCACATTGTCCTAAGAAAGCTTTTGTCTTTCAACAATATTTTTATAATTCTTGATAGCCTCTTGAATACCACCTGCTACGCGCTGTTCTGTTGGTAAACTTTCACGTGAATAGAACAGAACCTATCAATAGCACTAGGGAAAAATCCTGCCAACGACGACGAAAATAAATCGCCATGTTTCGTGAGATTAAAATCTGTCCTCCCAGTAATGGAGCAATGACAGGCGCCAAGCCATTGACCATCATCAACGACGCCAACAACTTAATCAGAGCTGGTCCCGATGCATAATCACGAGCGATAGCCTTAGAGATAACTACCCCCAAAGGAACCCGTCACACCTTTGCAAAAACCGACCCAACAAGAGCACTTCAATGGTTGGTGCATGGGCACAGATGAGTGTGGCGACTACGCAAAAGTAAATTCTCACTATGAGTGGCTTTTTACGACCTAGCACATCACTGATGGGGCCTGCAAATATTGTCCTGCGGCAATGCCAATGGTCATAATACCGATAGTCAATTGAATGTTCGATGCCGTCGTATTCAGTTCCCCAGGCATAATCGGCAAGGCTGGTAAATACATGTCTGTTGCCACTGGAGTGACTGCCGTCAGCATACCTAACAATACAATTAAAAATAATGAAAATCGGTTTACTTTTGATTCATCTATATCCCTTTCTTAACAATTTGATTATTGCGAAGTAATATCTTTTTCCTCGCCAAGCCCATGCCTTGTGGCCGTACTTCGCTTTAAACTCTTTATTCGTCATTCCCTCTAGTTCCTCTGCCTCAATATAGGGCTCAACCATTTTGAAACTCTGGAATAGGCGTCATAGGAATATCTCTGATTGTGAGGGCATACCCTTGACATACATCGCATCCAAAAATGAGGGGCGTTTTGCCAATAATCCGCTCTTCTTCCTCTGAAAGTTCCCCTTTACACTGAGTGAGATAACTTTTACAGGTACGGTAATCTAAATGATCGCCCTTGCAAAGCCTGACCAGGACAGGCACGCAAACAAGCCCCACATTGGAGACAGGTCTGATCTCAATGGCGAAGAAGGAGGTAATGCCAGCCTCGTCATGATGGTTCCAATCACCGTATAGGATCCCCATGTAGGATTGATAAACGTTTGATTCCACCCATAAAAGCCTCAAGCCCGCCAAGTATGCCATATACCGATCCGCCAAAGGGCGACGTATCACAGTGAATCTCGTACATTTCACTCAGGATACCGCCTCACGCAACACTGCCACCAACCGTTCCAAATACTGACGTACCACAACATGAGTAATCATCGCCCCAACAATACCTAGCTACATTCTGTTATTCCTTCCCTAGGCATATAATATGGAAATAAACAGACTATAGCGGACTTCGGTGAGCAAGTCGTAGACCCCCTGCAATCGTTCTTTCAATACTTCCATCTCGTAAACGGACAAGGATAGGGCGTATCCAAATCGTACCGACGCCTCAGACGGCAACGGCCAAGGCGCCACACCCAAAGCCGGAATATATTCAGTTCATTTGCTAATCGTTCAAGTTCTAATCGTGTCATAACTCCATTATACTATACATTTCATGCGTTACATATAAGCATACACTCATGCATTATACTAATTAAGCACATAGGCTATGCTGATTCAGAAACCTCAAAGCAATATTTTTAGTTTTTCCACATAGCATAACTTACACCAATTCCAATTCCATCAGTAAAACCAACGCTATATCTATAACCAAAAACATACCTTTACCTGAGGAACGCGCGCTTTGTGTATATAACCTCGTGGCGTTCCCATATTACCTAAATCACGCAAACACCGGAAGAGCACATGTTTCAATCATCCCTAAGGAACGCAGTTAAGCTGCACAGTCTTGCGGCAGTTATCACTAGCAAGATTACACAACACCAAAAAGAGCCTTCAACGTCTTCTAGCGTTAGGCTCATCTCAAAAAGTAAAATTTGATTACGCTCCCTGAGGAACACAGTTTAGTGTAGTAGCCTTCGTAGCGGATTTATTGCATACATAAACAGACACCAGAAGAGCGCCACATTCCCCTAACCATCCTCCCGAGGAACGCAGTTAAGCTGTAGCAGCTTTCTCGTGGCGGGTTTATTACATACATAAAAACAGATGTCAGAAGAGCGCCACATGTTCCTGAACAAACCTAACCACTGTATCAGTTTGAGAAGGGAATATGTGGCGCTCTTCCCTTTGCAATATTCAATTAAAAACCGCCACAGGCTACATAGCAGAATAAGTGACGACCTACAGGCTACATAGCAAAACAAGAGCGTATTGATTGAGGAGTTCCTAAAAAGTTTTATTCTAATACATATTACTTATTTAATAATTTACTTTTAACTTTCAAAATAGGAGGATTACTATGTCTATACAACTACGCAAAGTTGCCATCATCGGCACTGGCCATGTGGGATCTCACGTGGCATTTTCCCTGCTACCCAAGGCGAAGTTGACCAACTATACATGGTGGACATCGACAAAGATAGCTATCGCTTCAAGCCACCGACATCACCGATGCCGTGAGCTACTTGCCACATCGTGTTGAGGGCTATTGGCTACGAACCTGAAGATATTGGAGAATGCGACTTCGTCATCTCCGCTGGTCCTCTGCCATCTCCCAGAACAAGATCGTCTTCGACACACTCAGGATCCACCATAGAAGTATTACGCGAATCTCTTCCTCGTGAAAAACCTCGGATTCAACGGTTTTCATCGTCAGCATTTCCAACCCAGCTGACGTAGTGGCAGCCTATGCAAGAATACTTAGACTACCCGAAACATAAAAATTATCTCTTCCGTACATCCTTAGACTCGGCACGCCTACAACGATTAGTAGCAGAACAAATCCACGTACACCGTCGCCCTATCTTGCATGCCATGGGCGAACACGGTGGCAGCGCTATGGTCCCTGTCCCACGTCACAGTAGCAGGAAAACCCTTGAAAGAACTACAACAAGAACTCCCTCACCGTTTCCCTACCTTCGATGAAAGTGCCACAGTCGAACAAATGAAATACGGTGGCTACCTCGTCCTTATCGGAAAAGGCTCCACCGAATTTGGCATTGCTGCATCCGTCACCGGGAAATCATCTCGCGCTTACTTCCACGATGAACAAAAAGTACTACCTCTATCGTGCAAACTAGAAGGCGAATACGGCGAACACAATGTCTTTGCCTCAGTCCCGCCATCATCGGCAAAAATGGCATCGAAGAAATCCTAACATTACACTCTAACCTCTGATGAACAAGAAGCTCTTCCACGCATCTTGCGAACGCATCAGAGAATATATATCAACCAGCCCGCACTATGTAAAGATTACACTGTAACTCTTAGTTTTATTACGCCTTTATCCTTTCTGCTTGTATTCTCCCATTTTTCAATACATTTTTATTAGGGACAAAGTTCTCCCTTTCCCATGTGAGAAGAGATAGTATAGAGAATATGAAAGAGAATTGAACTTTATGCCTTTACTAACTATATCATTCAAGCAAAATAAGAGATTGGCATGCCCCAGAACAAACATCATCCCCTGAGGAATGCAGTCATGCGTAGTAGCCTTGTGGCGCCTTACTATCTAAATTACACAACTAGGCAGAAGACCACGGTGTGCTCCAAACATCACCCCTGAGAAACGCAGTCATGCGTAGTAGCTTTGTGGCGGCCCTTTTCTACCTAATCATTAAACGCAGAGAAGACCGCAACATGTTCCTGAACAAACCTAACCACTGTATCAGTTTGAGAAGGAATATGTTGCTGGTCTTCCCTTTGCAATATTCAATTAAAACCGCCACAGGCTACATAGCATTACAAGTGACGCCCCTTACTAGCTAAATTACATATAGAGAAGACTGCAACATGTTCCTGAACAAACCTAACTACTGTATCAGTTTGAGAAGGAATATGTTGCGGTCTTCCTCTAATAAGCACGCCACAGGCTGCATAGCAGAACAAGTGACGATTCACAGACTACATATCATTACAAGTGACGATTTTCAATTTTAGAACACAGATGGTGTTTTGAGTATTTATTGTCAGAACCAACTTCTTCAGTAGTACTTTACCGAATCCGCAGTTGGAGCCACTGCATCATTGTATGGTGAGTGTAAATATTTCTTCCCATTTTCATCATTGGTAAAATACTCATACCTTTCACTGCCACCCTGATGCTTGTATTCAAAATAATTCCCCTTTATAATGCATCATCCGTCGTTTTTCGGCCTGTAATGGCTGATGATAACTTGCTTTATCTGATGGTGATTGAATGCTACCTTTTTCCAACCTAAATGTGACCAGACCTTCATGAGCATCATAGTTCATAGATACATCAGAGGAACCATCAATATATATACCTTCTTTTCCTTTACTTCGAAATGAATTACACTAGCTCATAAGCCTTATTCGTATTATCATCATAATATCCTAAAGCTCCCATGGCTGCTAACAAAAAGACTACGTGGAATACCTGAATAGTCAGTTCGATATTTATTTCTTTCATCATCAGTTCGTAAGCTATCTTTCCCCGCAATACGAACTCAATTCTTTTACGTATTCCTTCGTATATCGTATATCTTCTGACCATTCTGTAGTTATATCGTCCTTTTTGCTGTTATACCTGGATTAATCTGCACATCTTCACCAGTTTGTCGATCTTCTCGAAATAATATCCATATACATCGTTTACATTTTTGCCTTTTGTTACCAAATCACTACTTTCTCTCCACAGCTTTATAGGTACCATCCCATCCATCTCCAGCACCTTCACTGTCACCTGACCTTGCATAGTAAATGGCTCATGTTCGTACCGAAGTAAGTCGTAAACACCTACTGCGTAATTCTGGAAGATTCTTTTTCTATCTCAATGGTTGTTCCTAATTTCTCAACCATTGTTTTCCCTGAATTTCCACATTGCTTTAGTCGTCGCATTATGGACTTCACTTTCAGAATTTTACCTTTAAAAGCAGTCACTTACATTTTCTATCGTCACCACTGCTTGTGTACTCAATGTGCCTGTTAAGGCAAGACCTACTAATGCTGATACTACCGTTTTCTTCATCATATCTGTACCTCACCTAACCAATACGAAAGTTGCTACGTAATTTGTCCTGATTGCGCTGGTTGATTCTGTCCTTTACCATAGTTCCACCACAATATCTGTTCACACGGCGCACCTTAGTCAACACCTTTTGCTTTCCACAGATGAGGTCACCCCATAGGAATGAGCACCGCCCCCACAATGTTACAGAAGCTTTTCCTAGACGATACATAATGCGCCCAAACATTTTTCCAGAATCATGGTTCACCCTTTTATTCATGCCCATATCTACAGATATATTCGGTGTTAACTGCAATTCCGCACCCACATAGAAACCAGTCGCATCCTCACGATGTTTCATATCCCAACGGTATGCACTAGCATAGACTCGCCCATTCAGCACCTTTAAAAGTATGGGCATACTCCACATTATATCCGTCCACGACCTTTTCAAACACATGATTTTTCGCATCTACTTCACGTTCACTCAGACACACCATGATACACATTCGCCCGTAATTCGTGTTGACTGCTGAAATATTCTAAACCACCGCCAATACGACTGTGATTTTCTTTGAAAGTACGATCGTAGAACGCATTGACCCCAATCACTAGAAGTTTTTGCGTCATTCAAATGGCAGATATCCAACCCCAACATTTGCCGTAGTACCTAGATTCGAAGATTACTAATACGCACTTGCGAAAATACTACATCTCTTCGTATCCCATTCACATGCGTTAACGGTTGAATCGTTTCCCACCTCATATTGCGGCTTCCACTCCTTTTGAAAAGACATATTCACCGTAGTCCGTTTCATCCAATCAGGGTTATGATCTCCCTCTAACGCGCTGGACACAGCAGCAGTCATTGCATACCCGGCTATACTTCGATCTGTTTCATTATGACCGCTGCCATAGCAGATGTTCCCAACATACATCCTAGCACAGCCAACACTATACACGACGTTTCGCAGTTCCTCCTATTCATACCACCAATACACAATCCACGAACTAACAAACAACACATCATCATCATGAATTGATTTATATCCCCATCATACCATGCTTGTCCTTTCTAGGTCAACATAATACGTTTTATTGTATCGTATGAATAGACTTTCACGCATTGCGCAATATTGAAACATTTATATATATGCAACTCACACAGTCATCATCCCTTGACCAGCGCTGTTACGAATAGTAGCCTTTGTGGGGCCCTTACTAGCTGAATTGCCTCCAAACACAAGCAGCGCACGGTGTGTCTCGAACAAACACCACAAACTACTCTCTGAGGAACGCAGTCATGCGTAGTAGCCTTGTGGCGACCCTTACTAGCTAAATATACTAAACGCAAGAAGACCGCAACATGTTCCTGAACAAACCTCAACCACCATATCAGTTCAGGTCGAAAATATGTTGCCCCCACTGAGCAAGGCCCTTATGCGTACCAGCCTTTATGGCACTCCTTATTAACTAAATTACACAAACACAAGAAGAGCACGGTGCCCCCTGAGCAAAGCCGTTACGAGTAGTAGCCTCAGGTATTCCTATCCCAAAAATAAGACATGTAGAAAGAGGCACGATATATTCGGAGCAAACCTAACCACTGTATCAGTTTGCGGAGGAATATGTCGTGCTCTTCCTTGCCTATCAGCCTAGGAGTACTCACAGGCTACATAGCAGAACTATTTTGCGAACCATTTATCGTAAATTTTTGATACGTTCCATCTTCACGCATTGCTTTCAAAAGCTCGTTAACTTTATCACGTAATGCCGTGTTAGATTTATTGAACCCTCATTACGAATGGAGGTGCATCTGTGCCTCTCCTACCAATCCCTAAGATCTTTTGATCCGCACCTTGTTTCAAGTAGTACATAGCTACATCGATCGAGTGATAGCACCATCAATGGTACCCGCTTGTAATGCCATGAAGATATTGCTATTAGAATCCATTTCTTTTACATCTGTACCAGGAATTGCTTTTGCCATTTCTACAGGAACTGTACCAATTCTGAACGCCCTACATCGTTTGTGCAGCAAGGTCATCCATTTTGATATCCGTATTATCTTTACGAACGATAGTGATGAAACCACACCTTTAGAATATGGCTCAGAAAATGCCAATGCTTTTTCACGTTCTGCGTAGCACTGATACCCGCTGCGATCATGTCGATATTGCCCGCTTGTATAGCAGGAATCAATGCATCGAATCCCATGCTCACAAACTCTAATTTTAAGCCCAACCGTTTTGCCACTTCTTCACTTAAATCTACATCGAAACCAATGTATTTATTCGTGTTTTTCTTCTGCAACAAATGGAGGGAATGTGGTTTCAGAACCAACTCAACACCTGCTGTTTGTGTTAATTGCGCTTCTTTTTATCGCTACCACAACCAGCTAGTAAACCTACACTAAGAACAGCCGTACATAGGATAAGGCCTAGTTTTTCATGCTAATCATAACTACCTCCCCACAATATATTCACTACTTATGATTATTTATACATAAATTATACCATACATTATGACATGGCAAGTATTATAAAAGTCTTTAATTTTATCGCGTTTGCCACGATTACGCAGTTTCGTTAAGGCTTTCCTTCAATTTGACGAATCTGTTCTCGTGTTACATTAAAAACCGCCTCTACTTCTTCCAATGTACGTGGTTTCCCATCTTTCAAACCAAAGCGTAATTCCAATACTTGTTGCTCACGATCCGTTAAGCAACCGAATACTTACTACATTTCTCACGTAGCAAGATGAGTGCTAGCCGCATCATCTGGAGCTACTGCATCCTTATCTTCTAAGAGTCGCCTACAATGGGAGTCTTCTTCTTCCCCAATCGGCGTTTCCATAAAAGGAAACTGGCTCTTGCGAAATTTTTGAATTTCACGCACCTGTTCTACGGTAATCCCATAGCTCTGCAATTTCCTCTGGGCTCGGTTCGCGACCTAAATCTTGTAATAATTGACGTTGAATACGCACTAACTTATTAATGGTTTCCACCATATGTACCGGAATACGAATCGTTCTAGCTTGGTCAGCAATGGCTCTCGTAATAGCTTCTGACGAATCCACCATGTCATAGGTAGAGAATTTATATCCTTTTGTATAGTCAGAATTTATCAACTGCTTTGATAAGACCTAAGTTACCTTCTTGAATCAAATCCAAGAACAACATGCCACGACCTACATAGCGTTTTGCAATACTAACTACAAGACGCAAGTTCGCATCAATCAATTTCTGTTTTGCACTATTTCCTAATCGCACTTCTTTATAGGTAGCACTTTCTGCATTGCCTGCCTCAATTTGTTGTGCCAAAATGATTTCTTCATCACCAGATAACAACGGAACCCGACCAATTTCTTTTAGATACATACGTACTGGGTCATCGATGTTCATCCCTTCAGGAACAGATAAGTCAAGATTAATCTCTTTTTCCTCATCATCATCTTCCTCAGTAATATCAATGTCACTGCTTAAAATGTTCCACATCTACATCTACATCTACATCAACTTCCACTTCAAGATCTTTTATCCAACAATTCATCATCATGCATAGGTAGCTCACTCTTCTGAATCTTGTTCATCATCTTGAATGACTTCAATATTTAAATTATTAAATACTGCACATGCTGTCTAACTGTTCTGCCGTTACTTCTACTTGCTCTGAAAGTGCATCAGAAATTTGTTTTGACGTAATGACACCGTCTCGTTTTTGTTGTTTCTAATAAAATCGCTATAATCTCTTGCACTTGCGATTGCGATTGCTTTTTCTTCTTTGCCACTGTGCTCTTCCTTTCACCACCATCAAGACCACTGTTTAATCAATCCCTGTAAATCCTGACACATTCGTAATTCTTCATAAACCCAGTGATCATTAGCCCGACTCAGATTGGTCTGCTAATCGACTATGCTCCTTATATTGATTGCGAAGGGATTTTAGTCGTACACTCGAATTAAACTGTGCAACAATTCCTCATTTATTTCTCGGGATTAATCAAAAACCGACCATTTCCCAAACATATGCCAAGATTCAGCATCTAAAGATTCCTCTAAGAGGACGTCCGATAAACTTTCCCTGGTTTACTAACTCGCCTTATCCTTTCATAATAAGCACTGCACATAGGATGGGTAAAATCTTTCCACTATATATTGGCTCACCAAAGCTATATATATCATTATCCTTACCTCACCCAGTACAGCAACTCTTCTTCATCTGATGAAAGTCTCCTTAGGCACATTCATGGCCTGCTGTTTTAATTCTATGTTTTTGTCGAAGAAACTGTCTAAAGTAGCATAATAGTACTCACATCTAACCATAATGGTAGTGCCAAGGCTTTTTAAATATTCATCACGTCGCACTTTGACTTTCATGACCCGCAATGAAGGGGAATATATCTGATAAAACAGCCCGTTTCCTTCCACTGAATTCGTATCGTGACTGCTCAAGCTTTCATTTAATAAAAACTCAAAATCTCTTGGCGATGTATCCACCAATTCTCTGCGCACGCTTCAGGACCATGATTCTTGATAAAATCATCGGGATCCTTTCCATCAGGCATAGATACCACCTTAACAGAAAATCCCGTATTTTGCACAACTCGATAGCACGTTTTCGCTGCCGCACGACCAGCTCTCCATCCATTAATATAGGCAAGGACAACTCTTCCGCTTTGACGTATCAATAGTCGACCGTGGTCTTTCGTATAGGCTGCACCCAACGATGCCACTACATCTCGTAATACCTGCATTATGACAACTCAGCACATCCATATACCCCTCAACAAGGACAGCCTGTTTCCTTTTCACGAATGCTGCGATAGGATTGATAAAAAGGCATAATAGATGCCCTTTATTGAATATATCCGTTTCTGGGGAGTTCAAATATTTCGGATTACTATCGTCAAGAACACGACCACCGAGTGCCTAATACACGCCCCTTTTCCATCCATGATGGGAAACATCACACGCTTTCTAAAATAATCGTATATCTTGCCTTGCTCATTTTTACGGCACAATCCTAATTCTAGCAATACATCAGGGGTCCACACCCTCGACCCGTAAAAGCACTATATAACTTATCCCATCCATCGGGGCAAACCCTAGGCGAAATTTTGTAATGGTCTCCATGGATAGTCCACGCTTTATAATAAATAGTCTCAGTCCTTCTTTCCCCAATTCTGTTTTCACCAAACAATTATGAAAGAAATTTGTAGCTAGTTCATTCACCTCATACATAGATTCCAAACGAGCCATACGTTTGCCGCTCAGCTGACGATACAGTCCGTTCTGGCAGCAATATTAGCATCGATTCGCCAACCGCTCAATAGCTCTGGGGAATGTTAAATTATCATATTTCATCAGAAAGCCAATGACATTACCTGATTCACGACAGCCAAAGCAATAAAAAGCCCTTTTCAGGGGTCACACTAAAGGATGGCGTCTTTTTCATTATGAAATGGACAACAACCCCAATAGTTTTTCCCTTTCTTCTTCAATGGGATATGCTCAGAAATGACAGATACAATATCATTGGCATTTCTTTTGACTTGTTCAATTATGTCATCATTGAAAAACTTGCTCATGTCACTCCTCAAGCTATATACTATCGTGTATGCATCAAAATATAATGTCTATGTATACCCTTCTCTATCTATATTATTCTACATAAACAAAAACTCCACTTAGAAATACTTCTTCACACTATATATGCAATTCATATAGTGTGAGAAGTTAGAGCAGCCAAGGCCGCTCCAACCACTTATGTAGACTATTTTTTCGCGTAATCTACGACTCGTGTTTCACGAATAACCACAACTTTAATTTGTCCTGGATATTCCAATTCATTTTCGATTCGTTTAATGATGTCACGCACTAACAAGTTCGCTTCCACATCATCCACTTTATCTGGATTTTACCATAACGCGAATCTCTCGACCTGCTTGGATAGCAAAGCATTTTTCAACACCTTCAAAAGATTCAGCGATTTCTTCCAACTTAGATAATCGTTTTAAATAATTTTCTAATGGTTCGCGCTCTAGCTCCTGGTCGTGCTGCAGAAATAGCATCTGCTGCCGCTACCAATACAGCCTCTACAGATTTAAACTCTTCATCACCATGATGAGCGCGCAATCACAATTTTTGTACCAATGCACTTTCATGATATTTTTAGCAAGATCTGCACCAATCCCCTACGTGAGCATCCCCACCTCATGTGTTAGGCTTTCGCCCAAATCATGTAATAGAACCGCCCTCGTTTGGCCAATACTACGTCGCAACCTAATTCTGCTGCCATCATACCTGCCAAATGAGATACTTCCACAGAGTGTTTTTACATATTCTGTCCATAACTCTGTACGATATTTCAATCTACCAAGCGTACGAATCACTTCTGGATGCAAACCGTGCACATCGGCTCAAATGTAGCTTGTTCACCAGCCTCTTTGATTGTGTTTTCCACCTCACGGCGAGCTTTTTCAACCATTTCCTCGATACGAGCTGGATGGATACGTCCATCTACAATGAGTTTTTCTAAGGCAATTGTGCTACTTCACGGCGAATCGATCAACCCAGATAAAATAACTGCCTCTGGTGTATCATCAATAATTAAGTCGATACCTGTCAGCGTTTCTAACGCACGAATGTTACGTCCTTCACGGCTGATAATATGACCTTTCATCTCATCATTTGGCAATGTTACAACAGATACTCGTAGATTCTGCACATGGTCAGCTGCACATCGCTGAATAGCCATAGAAATAATTTCTCTAGCATTCTTTTTCCGCTTTCTCTTTGCTTTGTTGCTCAAAATCTTTAAGCATCACAGCAGTGTCGTGACGAATTTTTGGTTCTACTTTTGTTAGTAAAATTTGCTTTTGCTCTCAAAGGTTGCTTAGAAATGCGTTCTAACTCATCCATTTTATTGTTGATGCAATCGTTTGATCTTCCGCTTTTTCTAGATTGCGTTCCTTTATGAGTGCAAGGACTCCTTCTTTGCGTTCAATACTGTCTAGTTTTTGTCTAATTGCTCTTCTTTTGTAAAATTCGTCGTTCAAGATGCTGCAATTCATTACGTCTATCCCGATTTTCTTTATCACATCAGCACGCAATTTATGAATTTCTTCTTTTGCTCCAGTAACGCTCCTTTTTCTTAGACTCTGCTAAAGCGCCTCCATCAGCAACAATACGTGCAGCTTCTGTTTCGCTTTGTTTAGCTTACCTTCTGCAATATTCGGCGCAATCATACAGCCTACTCCAAGACCAATTAATACCATGACTACAGGCAATAATGCTGTATTCTAAAAATCGTCTCACCTCCCACTTGCATAAAAAGGAGAAGTCGATACATCCGCTTCCTCTCGGTTTCTCGCCCATTTTCGCTTTTAAATTTTATTTTGCTTATTATTAAAGGCTATTTTAATTTTAGTTCATACACGTGAATGTCATACAGAGCCCTTATTTCCTCTAAGTAGGGCCCATTCATAACAGATAGATTGAATTGTACTCACACACATCCGCGATTCTTCAAAAATAAATTATCTTACTAAACTTATCGTCTGCACCCCTCTTCGATAGCCCTTAACCGTTCCTCATCAGATATGTGAAAAGCGTTGCTCTAACAACTTCACAGCTACCGACCATTCATATAGTCATCTAACGCACAAGATACATCAAGTCCTCGTTCGCGCATCACGGATGTAGCTAGGTACTATACTTTTTCTGCCTCCATATAGCACGCAGGGCTTCTTCTGACAATTCTTCATCATCTAAATACGATAAGTGATATAAGTTTTTCCTCTACATCTTGGATAAGTTCACTAGGCACAGAACGTTGCGACAATTTACGCCTTAACTCTAGGGTGCTTAGGACCGTGACCCTAATAAACGCAAAGCTTGCTCCATAGCTGATGCAAATGTCCATCCTCTTCTTTTCGATGTACGAAATGCCATTATTCCATATCCACAGTTTCAGTAGTCCCTACATCGTCTACTTCATCATCATGACCAAGTACATTTAATGGTTCTGCTGCTAATGTATCACGAATGATAGAATCAATTTCTTGAGCAATTTGAGGTTTTCTTCAAGTAATACTTTGGCAGCTTCTTTACCTTGACCCATGCGTTCTCCGTTATAGGAATACCAAGCCAGAATGATGACTTCAATATTCGCGCCGATGTCAATCAATGTACCTTCATAGAAACGCCTCTCCAAACATTAAATCAAATTCATCTACTTTTAAATGGAGGGGCTACTTTTATCACAACTTTTTACTTTCGTACGGTTACCCACATGTTCTTTTTGCCGCTGTTAAGGCTTTCCTTTACGTACGTCTAAACGAATCGTAGAGTAGAATTTCAAGGCACGACCACCTGTTGTGGTTTTCTGGATTGCTGAACATGATGCCCTACTTTTTCACGCACTGGTTAATAAAGATAATAACCGTTCCTAGTTTTACTAATGGAGCTCGTTAATTTACGCAATGCTTTACCTCATCAAACGTGCATGCACCCCAACGTGAGCATCTGTCATTTCACCGTCAATTCTACTTTAGGTGTTAAAGGCTGCCACAGAGTCCACACAACGATTAAGTCTACTTGCACCAGAGCGAACCAGGGCCTCTGTAATTTCTAAGCCTTCACCATTATCTGGTTGTGAAATCAATAAGCTATTAATATCTACACCTAATCGCATATACAGGGTCTAAGGCATGTTCCGCATCGATGAAAGCTAACGACACCACCATTACGTTGTTTTCCTGCTGCTGCATGTAAAGTCACCGTAGTTTTACCAGAAGATTCTGGTCCATAGATTTCAATAATACGGCCCCTAGGAACCCACTACACCAACTGCAAATCTAATGCCAATACACCTGTAGAAATGACTTCAATGTTCATTTTATCCGCCGCTTCGCCCATGCGCATGATGGCGCCTTGACCACTCTTTTTCAATTTGTTTTAAAGCTAAGGCTTTCATAACGATCTTCTTGAGATCCGCTTTTCATATCAACTGCTGCTTCTTTTTGCTTTATCCTTTTGCCATTGTTCTACCTTTTCTATTAATTCTTTATATACATATTGAATCGCTCGTTCCGCTACACTGTTACGGATACTAGTACGATCCCCTATAAATATCTCTTTATGTACAGTAATCCCTCGTGGTGTGCCAATGCACCAATATACACAAAGACCTACTGGTTTTTCTTCACTGCCACCACCTGGCCCTGCTATCCCTGTGGTCGCAATGGCATAGTCTGTACGTAATACACGAATACACCTTCTACCATTTCCTTAGCGGTTTCTTCACTGACAGCACCATGTATTGCCAATGTATCTGATGATACGCCTAATACTTGTTCTTTCACTGTATCTTCGCTAGGAAATAATACCACCTTGATAATATCCATGCTACCACCTAAGTCAGTCAATGTTTTTCCTACTAGGCTGCCTGTACAAGATTCAGCTGTTCCTATGGTAATCCCTTTTCTAGAGCCATCTTGTGAAAGTCTTCCAACACCGATGTATCTAAACTACGGATATCTTTCAAATGTTCTAAAAAGGATAGTGACTTCATGGACCTAATTTCTCTTGACAGTTCACTTTTTGATTCGCCTTTTGCAGTTAAGCGAATTTCAATGTACCTGATTCTGATCAATAGTGCTATGGTTGGGTTCTGCTGATTCTGAATCAAGTCTTGCAATAGAGTCTCTAATTTGCATTTCACGATATCCATATTACAGCATAGCGCTCAGAATAGATGATTCCTGCTGTCCAAAACGTTGGTCTAAAAAGGACTCACACTTTCTTTAAAAAGTTCCTTGTAATTCTGATGGAGGACCTGGTAATAAAATATATACCATGTGATCCTGTTCCACTACCACTGCTGGTGCCACGCCTACTGGATTATGTAGTACCTTTGCCCCTTCTGGTAACTATCGATCTCGGTCAGATTCATAAGGTTTCACACGGCCTTGTCTTTCATAAAAGAAACCACCTCACGACCTGCTTTCGTGAAATACCAAAAGGCAATCCCAGCGCATCCGCCAAGGATTTTTCGAGTAATATCTCCTTGGGTAGCACCCCAGGCCCCCAGAACTGATCACAATGTTTGCTCGCTCTCCTGCTCGCTGAAATACCTTCATACGCTCAGGATTATCGCCCACCGTCGTTTGGTATGACACAGAGTAGCCCTGATTGTTCAGTTCTTCGCTGAGCCATTTTACATTTGTATTGACAATATGTCCTAGTAATAATTCTGATCCTGTAGATATTAATTCTACGATCATGCTATCACCATCCTATACAGTTTCTACTACTACGTCATAGGCAAACCCTTGTGATACTTTTACAGTCACAATATCGCCTTCAGACAATCCTGTTACATCTTCTACATACATATTACCATCTACATCTGGAGCCTGCATTTGCAAACGTCCACGAGCCAAAAATTTCCCCGGCTCTACTTCATCGATGGCTCTAATTAGGGCCTGATGAATCGTTCTAAGCCACGATTATGTTCCTCTGAAACTTGTGCTTGAATGGCCATTAGTGTATGATATCGTTCCTCTTCACTTCCTCTGGAATTTGGTCATCCATCATACCTGCTGGTGTACCATCCTCTTGAGAGTAGTAAATACACCCATGTGGTCAAATCGATATCTTTTACAAAATCTGCCAATTCTTGGAATTGCTCTTCCGTTTCTCCAGGGAACCCTACAATAAGGGATGTGCGCAATGTAATATGCTCACTGCGATTACGAATTTTATGCAACAAGGCTACAATGTTTTCCCCGTGTATCCTTACGGTTCATACGTTGTAACACAGTATTGTTAATATGCTGTAGTGGCATCATCGATATACTTACACACCTTTGGCTCTGTCATGATTGTTTCTAGCACCATCAGAGAAATGTTTTTGGATACAAGTACAACATGCGAATCCATTCGATGCCTTCAATCTTCGCCAATCGTTTCCAACAACTCTAAAAGCAACGGCGTACCATTGTTCAAATCAGCTCCATAATAGGTCGTATCTTGAGCAATTAAAACTACTTCTTTCACGCCAGGCTTCTGCTAGCTGTTGCACTTCGTTCAATAGACTCCATAGCTCGACTGCGATAAGCTCCACGTACTTTCGGAATGATACAGAACGTACATCCGTTATTGCATCCTTCAGAAATCTTTACATATGCACTGTAGTCTGGTGTCGTCATCATCCGTGGCTGCATACCTTCATCATACATATTTGTCATCACTATCCATGATACAAATACGTTGACCTTGTTGAATAGACATCCCACAGAAAGCTTCCATAATACGATTCCAAGACCCTGTACCGATTAGGGCATCAATTTCAGGAATTTCCGTAAACAATTCCTCTTGGTATTGCTGACTTAAACAACCCACTACGATAAGACCTTTACAGTCTCCATATTGTTTATATTGACCAGCCTCTAATATAGTATTGATTGATTCTTCTTTTGCTTTCTCGATAAATGTGCATGTGTTGATAATAATAATTTCTGCTTTTTCTAGCTCTTCTGTGATTTCATAGCCATTATCTCTAAAGCTCCTAGCATCACCTCTGTATCACCAAATTCTTGGCACAACCTAAAACTAATATAACCTAACAACTTACTCATGGTATATCCTTTCTAAAACGCACTTGTCGTATCCATTCTTGTAATATCTTATCTTGCTCTTTTTCACAATCCCTGCATTCCATAACACAAGATGATTGCCCTGTCGGTCTTTAGAGATTCCACTGTTTCTCTAGTTGGCAAATAATACCTATCCCCTCTTTCAATACAGCTTGTACCCGTTCTGAAAGTAGCCAACTCACAAAGGCTTCACTTTCACCAACATTACTGGATCCTTTTAAAATCCCTACACCCATCAAATCATAAGGAGTACCTTCCCTAGGATATAGAATGGTCAACGGATATTTATGAACCTCATACAATTTGGCATCTGAATAATGTCCCACACTGACCTGTACATTCTGCCAGCAGCCATGCGCACGGAAGATGGCAAGGCTTTTTGCATACTGCACAATACGTGGCCGCAAACTATCAAAATAGGAGATAGCACCATCTAGTCCATAGATAGCACCAAAACTATTCAATAAAGTAGTGGACGATGCATCGGCTACAAAGTCAGTGATTGCTATGCGCCATGGGCCTGTATGTTAAGGAAAACCAAGTATTTACATATTTTCCCTCACTGTTATAGAAGGTATCGTGTAAGGCTAACACATAAGGATCATACCATATCCCTACCCATTGTTCATCCGGACCGTGGAATACTGTATCCACCGCATGAGTTAAGGTAACTGGCAATCTACGAAAGGCTCCATGCTCAACCCTGCACTGAGATTGATTTTGCTAGAAATCACAAGATCTCCTTGTTGCTCTGCCTCTGGCAAAAGCTAACCGTGTACCCATTTGGTTTCTGTGGTATAGGGATAACATGCACTCTTACTTGTGCCGTCTCTTTCATAAGCCTGTCCTATAGCCGTCATGACTTCAGGGTCTCCATCTGTATAGATAGTAATTTCTGCTCTTGTAGAAATCACTGGTCGATCCACTTGATCTTGTTTCATATCATTGAGCCACAGTCCTACACTGAACATGCCTACCACTACCAGTATATACACTACGAGTAATCGTAACCGTTTCATAGATTCACCTCCTTTACCTATTAGAGATACCTAACCAAAACTCCTTTTTTTCATGCCTTTATTTTTTTGATTTCCTATACCAATTTTAGAACCACTATTTGTACGTCCTTCCCCTTGCATAGAATCTTTTCTTCTACATGCTGATTTTGGTTCTCCTTTAAATGAAGTTCTATTGCCATTAGATTTCTGTGTATTTCGTTTGATGTTACGCGGTGGAATTCAGCATAGGGACCGAATCCGATTAAATCTCTACGATTTGCTTTTGATTAAGACTCTTTTACTAATTCGTAATTATCTTCTCGTTTATATTGCATCAAGGCTCGTTGCATCGCTTTATCTCTCCCTTTTAGCTACATACACAGGCTCACCTGTAAGGATTAATCCCTGTGTAATACATGGCTGTGGATAAGCTACCTGGGGTAGGAATAAAATCTTGCACCTGTTCTGGAGTCATATTTTGATCTCGTAAAAATTCTGCCAATTCAATAGCATCTTCTAATGTACAGCCTGGATGAGAACTCATAAAATAGGCACCAAAAATTGTTGTTTACCTAATTTGCGATTTGCCTCATCAAACCAAAGATTTAAATTTTAAGAAGTAACTTTTATTGGCTTTCCCCATGATGGTTGTCACATGCTCAGATACATGTTCAGGAGCAACTTTTAATTGACCACTCACGTGATGTTCGCACAACTCTCGAACGAAGTCTTTGTTATTATCGTCCAATACATAGTCGTACCGTAACCCAGAGCGAACGAATACTTTTTACGCCTTTTACATTACGAACTTTTCGCAAAATGCTCACATAGTCATCATGGTTGTATTTAATTGAGGGCATGCTTTGGCGCAGCACATGTTTCTCCCGCCACAGGCACCTACTTTTTAACTGTTTATCACCAAGCAACATGACGGAAGTTTGCCGTAGGGCCTCCTACATCATCGAATATATCCTTTAAACCCATCCAGCTGGTAGTCATGCGGTGAGCCTCATTTAAGATCGACTGATGACTACGATTTTGAATAATCCGTCCCTTGATGGCTTGTAGTAGCACAGAAAGACAACTACCAACAACCTCGATGGCTAGTAATACTGAACTGTACTTCTGCTAAGGCAGGTACTCCTCAGCCGCATCATACATGGGATGCCATTTTCTCATATAGGGCAGCTATAGACATGGTCCATTTCTTCCTGTGTTAATGGTAAGGCTGGGCTATTCTGTACTATATACCGATTACCATGCCCTTTGTGCCACTGTTTTTCCCATAGTACGGGATGCTTGCTCATCAAATTGCATTTTTAAAAGCTTTAGCAAAGATTTCTTTATCTGCTGATATAGGCTCTCGTCAAGATGGGCATTCAATAGCATTCTCTGGCACGGTGTTGGCAACATAACAAATCCCTTTGATTCCAGGCAATCGTTTTTGTAATTCGTCTTTATCTAAGGCCTGGCGATTTCTACGGATTTGCTTTTCTCCCATACCATAGATAAGAACATCTGCCTTACTATCCATCAAAAATAGATCGCGCACCGTATCGGACCAATAGTCATAATGAGCAAATCGTCGCAAACTAGCATCAATGCCGCCAATAACAACAGGAACCCCTTTGAAAGCCTCCTGCATACGATTGGCATACACCACCGTAGCTCGGTCTCGGGCGCCGCCCAGATTCACCACCTGGAGAATACCCATCATCAGCGGCGATGTTTTCTTAGCTGCTGTAAATTTATTGAGCATACTGTCTAAATTACCTGCTGTCACTAGGACGCCAATCGAGGGCTTTCCTAACACCTTTAAAGGATCATTCACATCGTTCCAGTCTGGCTGAGCTATGATACCGACTCGAAATCCATAGGACTCTAATAATCTACCAATTACAGTAGGAGCGAGAGGAAGGATGATCCACATAGGCATCTCCGCTGATAATGACAAAATCAAGTTCAGCCCACCCTCGTTCGTCCATTTCTGCTTTTGTAGTAATTAAATATTGTTCTTTCATTTGTATTCCTTATACTGTATTACACGAAAAATAGCCAACCTAAAAATAGAATAATCAGCAGCAAAATACCTACTACAAATCGTTCTATCATCATCGTTTTTGTCGTTTTGCCTTGCGACTTTCATAGGTTAACCGTTGTTTCGGCGCCTCAATCAATTCCTGTTCTCGAAAGGCATCCGTCTTCTCTTGTTCTTTTGATACTATTCTGCGTTTAGAATCGTCAAGGATTCACCCATTCTATTTTTAAAAGTATCCAGCAATCGACGACTATCTCAAGCCCAGTAGTTCACTATAGTTTTGATGAATCCTTTTGGTGTACACACTACCTGGAATACGACTAAACTCATCATGCTCCAAGGCATGTGGGTAAGCTACTTTTATATGTAATACATCTTCAATTTGTTCTAATGTTAATCCCTCGTCGTTGACGCTCACGTCTAAGTTCTTCGCCAATCGATGCCATAGAACCTCCTATACATATAGGTGCCATCTACACTAACGCAAATGGCACACTACTCTAATCTACTGTAAAAATTTGGGAAATATAATTCTCGAATTTGATCTTCTCCATTAAAAATATCGCGACCTTTACTACTATTGTAGGAGGTCCAATAATTTTCATATCTTGCATAGTATCGATTAAACGACCGACTCTAGAAAAACCAACTCGCAATCTACGTTGCAAAAATGAGAGGCTGATGCACTACGTTGTTCTAGTACACTTTGCACAGCTCGTTCCAACAATTCATCTTGTTCCTCATCACTACCAACGGTATCAGAACTTTTCAGCACGCTTTATCTGTTTCTGCCATCATTGCTTCATCATATTCTGGCTGACCTTGTCCTTTGACAAAGGCAATCAATTCTTCCACTTCTTCATCAGAAATGAAGGCCCCTTGAATACGAATTGGTTTATTCGCTCCTATCGGATTAAATAACATATCGCCACGACCCTAATAGGCGTTCTGCTCCTGCTTGGTCCAGAATGGTGCGAGAATCAATTTGAGTAGCCACTGTGAAAGCAATACGACTCGGCACATTAGCTTTAATTTTTCCCTGTAATCACATCCACCGATGGACGTTGTGTTGCCAACACCATATGAATCCTACGGCACGTGCTTTTTGCGGCTAATCGGTCAATGGATTCTTCCACATCTGGATTGGTCATCATCAAATCAGCTAACTCATCGATAATAATCAAAATGAGAGGCATAGATTTCGTTGGATTTTTGCTTTATTATAACTAGCCACATTACGCACGCCTGCTGTGGCTAATGTCATATAGCGGGCATCCATTTCACGAACTGCCCACCGTAATACGGCAGCCGCTTTATTCATATCTGTTACCACTGGCAACATCAAGTGTGGAATACCATTATACACGGATAACTCTACCATTTTTAGGGGTCCACTAAAATCAATTTCACTTCATCTGGCTTACGACTAAACAAGATGCTAGAAATCAATGTATTGACACAAACAGATTTACCAGAACCCGTGGATCCAGCCACCAATAGATGCGGCATTTTAGCCAAATCCGTTATCACGGCATGTCCGGCAATATCTTTACCAAGGCCTACAGGAATGCCACCACTGGCTTGTTGAAATTCTTCACAATCTAACACATCTCGTAAATGAACAGCAGACACACATTTTTATTAGGAATTTCAATGCTTACTGCAGACTTTCCTGGTATAGGCTTCCCATACGAATATCAACGGCTGCCAAGCTCATTTTTAAATCATCTTGTAAGCCCATAATTCGGCTTACTTTTTGTCCCTTTGCAGGTTCTAATTCATACCGTGTTACCGTTGGACCTTGTGTGAGCATTCACCACTTTCGCTGTATATCAAAAATTATCTAATGTTTCTTCTAACAAGACCGCATTATGTGCCACTTCTTCACTCGTCACAGGATTGGATTTCCCCTGTGAAAGCATCGTCAACGGTGGATATTGGTAAGGTTTTTCTATCGTTCTAGGGGCGAGCTACTCCATCCGTATTCACAGCTACCGCTGCTGTATCTTCCTTCGTAGTCTCAATAGTAGGCACTTCTACCAAGGACCCTACATAATTAGAAGTTTGTAAAAAGATGGTGGAGTTATAGGTTCCAACTCAGTCTGTGCTAGTTCGTCATCGTTTGTATCCCTGTCGTCATAGATATCTTTATAACTATCTTTATAGTTATCGTCATAGCTGTTTTCATCTACATCTGTAGTATATATCTCTCTGATGTATCCTCTGCAACTTCTTCTGTATTGTCTACCATCTGAGGTGCCACTACTGATTCTACTCAGAAGTACTCGTTACTACTTCATCTTCACGGATGTGAGGGCTCTGGAATATACGCCTCTTCATCCTCGTAGTCTTCCATAGGCGGCTGCATATTAGTCACATCTTTACTAGGCTCCATGGAGTCCTAGTTCTGCTGTATCTATCATTGACTCTGATGGTTCCATAGACTCTACCATCGACTACACTCAGATCCTGATACTTCTACCGCCGTTGCACGGGATATTGCCTCCTGAGTTTCTATCACCGCAATTGTTTCTACTTCTATTTCATCAGATGACTCTTCTGTTTTAGGGTACCTTGTATCCTTTTTCACGATCATAAGCCTTACGACGTTCTTCTCGCCACTCCTCTTTCCATTCATGCACTTGCTCACGAATAGCACTAGCTGTTTCTGTTGCTTTCTCTTGTGCTATTTCGAGACCCACACTAGCCTTATCTTTTCGCTTTTATGTAATCCTTCACGGAGCGACAATTTAGTAATTCCTAGTACGCAGGCAAGACCTATAATAGCGGATAGTAAAAATACCACCGATGTCGCCCTACTAAACTTCTAAATAGAGATCCAATAGGCCACCAACTACACCACCATTCTCTGCTAGTGTTGTAGTACTTAATTCATCGCCACTAGTTACCTTCCATAACACTGGTTGCACTAATACAACGAATAGTAATCCCGTATATAACAGTCCTTTTCTCGTAATTGCAGCTAAAGAGCCTCTATATAACCAGCACCATCCATTATAGAGGACCCATAGGGCTACTCACCCAACCGCCTAGGCCAAACCCATAGGAAAAATACCACTAATGATACTGCCCCATATGCCAGTGTCCACTCCAGCCATACCGATAAGAGCTAGTATAGCAAAAACCCATAAGAACTAGACCTGTAATTTCCTCCAGAACACCTTTCACCTGTGTCTTGGCATTTTTGTTTTATCTGGTTTTGCTTTCCTTTAGGGGAGTAGATCGTTTCGATTGTACCTTTTGCCCTCCTCGTGAGGACTTGCCTTTCTCTTTTTCCTCTGCCATGTCCAACTCAAAATTCCGTTTCTATCATATACCTTAGCACTTTATTATACCATTTCCACCTATGAAAGTATATCGAACATCCTCAAAAACAACACCATTACCCCCTGTGGTAGTCCTCATTGTTTGCGGTCTTCCCAATCTTTCACAAGTTCACGTTCCACGACCCCGTTCCAATGGGGTATAAAATTGCTCATCTACCAATGCATCCGGCAAATATTGTTGCACCACATAGCCATTAGGATAGTCCTGTGCATAGCGATACCCAACCCATGTCTCAATTGTTTAGCACCCCCATAATGAGCATCTCGCAGATGTTTCGGCACCTCTCCTTGTTCCTTATGGCGTACTGCATGGATAGCTGCATCAATCCCTACATAGGCACTATTACTCTTAGGTGCTAAGGCTACATATAAGGCGGCCTCGGATAATATAATGCGAGCCTCAGGAAAAGCCCACCATATGAGCTGCTTGTGCTGCCGCATTAGCCACCAACTGCCTGTGGGATGTCGGCAAGCCCTACATCCTCTGCCGCACAAATGACGATGCGTCGTGCGATAAATACAGGGTCCTCCTGCCTCAATCATACGAGCTAAATAGTATAGCACCGCATCTGGATCAGAACCACGCATACTTTTAATGAAAGCAGAAATTACATCATAGTGATTATTCCCTTCTTATCATATCGATACACTCCGTCGACCTAGTACTTTTCTACAGTTTCTATGGTGATTTCTCCACCAGAGCGAACCATTGCTCCCACTTGCTCCAGAATATTTAGAGCCATACAGGGCATCTCCATCTACAAAGCGACCAATATCCTCTAAGCGATCATCTGTCACAATCAATGCTTTCTTACCTAGACCATACTCCTCATCTGTTAAAGCACGACGTAAGATGGCCACCAATGCCGTTACATTTAATCGTTCTAGGGTAAGCAAGCGTATCGAGATAGAGAGGACGATTCACTTCGAAAGGATTCTCTGTGGTGGCACCAATTAAAATAGTTTTGACCACTTTCCACAGAAGGTAACAATACATCTTGTTGACTTTATTGAAACGATGAATTTCATCTAAGAATAAAATTGTTCGTTGTTGCAAAGAATTACGAATCCGTATAGACTTCTTCAATAGTACTGCGAAGTTCTCCCAATACCCACATTGGTCGCATTAAAGCATAACAAAACGACTGCTGGTTAACTCCGAAAATAATTTTTAGCTAATGTAGTCTTTCCCGTTCCCTGATGGTCCATATAACAGTAAGGAAAGGAACCCTATCTTCTTCAATCATAGATCGAAGAAATGTGCCGGTCCTACCACTTGTTCTTTGCCCAAAGAAATGATCCAACGAACGAGGTCGCATACAGAACCGCCAATGGTTCAAAAGGGATGCATTGACTCTATATTTCAAATAAATTCATTCTTACACCTCCCTATATCTACCATCGTATATTGATACTACTACCGTACGTGCAGTAGTACAAACATATATGCTTATACATTATTACACAATTATCCTGTTATATAGTCTATATGTTCCTAATAATGCAAAAATAAACCACCCTTAGGCGGTTTTTATAAAAGCCCTCACTATGCCGTATCCATACCGTGTTTTCGTCGCTGCAAAGGCGGTGGGTTTCCTCCTTAGCAGATTACAGTCCTCATAGAGGCAGAGCGCCCTTACAAGAGCGAGAATCCCTAAGTTAAAAATGTTGGCTCAAAACTGCGATATAACACGTACATAGCAGGGAATTTCTATATCCATAGTATAGCAGAAAGGAACGGTCATTTCAAGATACACCGTTCCTTATCTTACAAATATAACAATTTTCTATTGGACAAATTCAGTTATACTAGCTTTTCTTTTGTTACATCTGTTTTTGATGTGTAATTCACGCAATTGTTTTGGCGCAACTGCAGATGGAGCTTGACTCATCAAGTCGGACGCACTTTGCGTTTTAGGGAATGCAATCACGTCACGAATGGATTGACGTTTTGCCATCAACATTACCAAACGATCTAAACCGAAGGCACAACCACCAGTGGAGGTGCACCATATTCAAAAGCATCAACATAAAAGCCAAATTTAGAACGGCTTTCTTCTGTGCTCAAAGCCGATCGCATTGAATACTTTTTCTTGCACATCAGATTGATAAATACGGATGGAGCCACCACCGATTTCCACGCCATTCAATACCATGTCATAGGCAATGGCTTTCACAGCGCCTGGATCTGTGGCTAATAATTCCATATCTTCTTCACGTGGAGATGTGAATGGATGATGCATTGCTACGAAACGTTTATCTTCTTCATCGTATTCGAACATAGGGAAATCTGTTACCCACAAGAATGCCAATTTATTTTCATCGAGTTAAACCACGGCGTTTACCCATTTCAAGACGTAACTCGCCAAGAGCTTTGCTACAACTGCAGGTTTGTCCGCAATCATCAATACCAAAATCGCCTGGCTCTGCGTTCATTTTCGCACCGATATTGCGCACTGTATCTTCGCCTAAGAATTTCATGATTTGAGATTTGATGGTTCCGTCTTCATTGAGAGCAAGCCCAAAGCCAAACCTTTGGCACCGTAGATACCTCACGAAGTTTGTCAAATCATCTAACTCACGACGAGGAATGCCCGCATAGCCTTTTTACGACGATACCTTTACTTGTCCACCGTTGTCGATAACAGAACGGAACACTTTAAATTCTGTATCCTTCACGCAATCCAGTTACATCTGCGAAAGTCATGTCAAACGGATGTCTGGTTTATCGGAACCATACAAGTTCATCGCATCATCCCAAGTCATGCGAGGCATTGGCAATGGAATATCTACATTTTGTGCCGCTTTGAATACATGGGCAATCATTTGCTCTTGCATCGTCAAGATTTGCTCTTGGTTCATGAAGCTCATTTCGATATCCAATTGTGTAAATTCAGGTTGACGATCGGCACGCAAATCTTCATCACGGGAAGCAACGAGCGATTTGGAAATATCTTTCATAACCAGCAACCATCAAAATTTGTTTGAAAAATTTGTGGAGATTGTGGCATGCATAGAATGTACCAGGATTTACACGAGATGGCACTAAATAGTCGCGCGCCCCTTCTGGTGTACTTTTTGTCAACATAGGTGTTTCAATTTCCAAGAAACCATTGTTTATCAAAGAAATCGCGCATCGCTTTTGTCACTTTATGACGCAAGATCGAGTTCGCTTGCATTTCTGGACGACGAAGATCTAAATAACGATATTTTTAAACGAATATTTTCATCTACATCAATATTGTCTTGAATATAGAATGGAGGTGTTTTTGCTGCATTCAATACACGTAACTCTTCACGTACATTTCCTATTTACCAGTTGGTAAATTAGGATTCACAACCGCTGCATCACGTTCTGTAATTGTACCACGTACGCATAATACATATTCATTACGTACATCTTCTGCTTTATGGAAAGAATTCATATTGTGATCGAGGAGATGCCACGATTTGCACAACCCCAGAGCGGTCACGTAAATCAATAAAATCAATCCACCATGATCACGACGGCGCTCTGCAACCGCAAAGAACCACTTCTGTTCCTACTTGTTCTGCACCGATAGTTCCACAATGATGGGTACGGTGTAAACCTTTCATAGTTTCCATTCTAATTTCCTTTTCACTAACTCAGTTATACGGTTTGTAATCTCACCTAAGGATACCGTTTCTTGTTCAGATGTATCCATATATTTTAAGATGACTGTACCTTCAGCTAATTCATTATCACCAATTATAATAACATATTTTGCGTTAATTTTGTTAGCATACTTCATTTGCTCTTCATAGATTTTACCAGAGCCTTTCCATTTCTGCCTTTACATAGGCATTACGCAAGGTATTTGTAATTCTGAAAACTTCCTTCTGCGCCATCTCTCCCAAGGCTACGACAAAAACGGAATCTTCTCGTTCTTGTTCTGGCAATAAGCCTTGTTTTTCCAATACCAATAACAAGCGTTCCATACCCATGCGACCTACCGCAGGTGTATGTGGTCCATCTAATTCTTCACAAGACCATCGTAACGACCACTGCCCGCTACAGCACTTTGTGACCCTAATGGAGTATACTGTACTTCAAAAGCGGTTTTTCGTGTAATAGTCAAACCACGAGCAAACGTGGGTTTAAGGTGAACTTTTTCGCCAGCTGCTGTTAAATACTCTTTTTACATGATGGAAATGATCTTGGCACTCTTCACATAGATTATCAGCTTAACTCTGGTACACCCACCGCCAATTGCTGACACTTCTCTTCTTTTACAATCAAGGATACGCAATGGATTTTTGTACAAACGACTTTTGGCAAAGTTCGCTACAACTCTTCTTTTTCGGTTCAAAGAATGCAATTAATTTTTCTCTATACGCAGGACGACATGTTGGGCAACCTACAGAGTTTACTTCTACATTCAAATCTTTTAGCCCTAAATCGCGCAATAATTGCAATACCAAAGAGATACATTCCGCATCAGCACTTGGGGCTTGTGTACCCAATAATTCTACCCCAAATTGGTGGAATTGACGATAGCGACCTGCTTGCGGTTTTATCGTGACGGAACATAGGGCCAATATAGAACCACTTTGTAAGCGATTCTTGTCCATAAATTTTATTTTCTAAATAGGCACGCACCGCCGAGGCCGTTCCCTCAGGACGCAATGTATAAGATTGATCTTTTTTATCCCCTGTAGGAAAGGAATACATTTCTTTTTGCACAATATCGGTAGTTTCTCCAATACCGCGTAAAAATAAGCCCGTTTCTTCAAACATAGGCGTACGAACTTCTTCAAATCCATAGGTCTTACATAATCGACAGAATGGTATTTTTCAATATAGTACCAATTTCCAAGAACACTCGGCAATAAATCTTGTGTCCCTCTTGGTTTTTGAATAGCCACTAGCTGTCCCTCCAATGTTCATTACTTAGTAAAGTACGTTTCTCTAATAGTCGTTGTATATCTTGAATATACGTATCTACATCTTTCGGCATGTATTGTTTTTGTTGCCTAAAATCACTGCCACCTATCCATTTAGACACACTACTAGGTCCTATGGAAAGTATGGACTGACGTTCTTCTATCATTTGTATATTATAGATGCTTTCATAATTTGGCAAGGTGTAGCCAATGTTCTCCATTTGCCCCACCATGTATTGTTGACGATACATATAATACGGTATATAGCCCTAGTTGCAGCAAAAGCTGCATGAGTTTCATCTAACATGGTTTGCACCACATCTTCAGAAGGAATTTCATTGGCAACGCGACTCCCATATAATGAGGCTTCCCTTTTTCAATGCTAACGTATGGATCGTTACATTATGAGGACGTAATTGTTCAATATACCGCACATTCTCCACCATATTTTTACTGTTTGACGTGGTAATCCTGCAATAAAATCCATATTAATAGAGCAATCTGTATGTCTTGCCACATAGTCATACATGGCTAGAAACTCTGCTACGCTATGGCCTCTGCCAATGATACGTAACAACTCATCCTGCATCGTTTGGGGATTCAAGCTAATCCTAGTCACACCAGCATCTACAATAGATTGAACCTTGTTAGCATTCAATGAGTCAGGACGACCTGCTTCTACAGTAAACTCACGGTCCTTTGGAATCACATCTCCCAAGGCTTGTACGATATGGTGAAAGTCTTCATCACCTAAGCTGGTCGGCGTGCCACCACCCATGTATAACGATTGTACTTCTAAACCATGACTTTTAACAAGTCTTTTCATGTGTTCCATATCACGATGGTAAGTATTCACAAAGTCTTGTACCTGTTTATACTGCTGAATGAGCCCATAAGGAAAGGAACAATAGGTACAATGGGTTTCACAAAAAGGAATGCCACTGTACAAGCTAATCTCCTTAGGCGATTGCTGTACCTTCTCCACATAGGGGCGTTCTGTCACTGCCACTTGTTGCAACAGTTTCCATTTGGTCTCGCTAATCCCATGGGTCATCACCAATTCCTGCCGAACTTGTTCTAGGTCACCTAGAGCATCCCATAATTTATGAGTCAACTTAGTAGGTCGTACGCCTACTAAGGTGCCCCACAAACTAGTCTTCACACCTAATATCCATCTAAGGTGAGATAACACTTCACGTCCTATCCTCTTGCGCCCTTCTACTGTATCTTCACCTGAAAGAGACCATATGGACATACTCTGGGTATAATTCTGATGGTCCCTGTATACTAGTCTCTAACAATTCATGCTGTATAGTTGTATGGCAGAACATCTTGACTACCATACACTTATCAGCACAGTCTAAGATTCCTTCAGTACCTGCCGTTTTAGAATCGTCCTCGGTCCCTCACAATAGTCCCACTTTGCATAGTTGCTCTTGGCTCTTGTTCACATGGTAGAGATCCCGCTATTCCGCTATACGATACATGGATGATAAAGTCTGGATTTTCTTTCGATGAAAATAATCCCACCGCTCCGCACTGGTGTGCCATGACGGACCCTAACTCTTGAGGCCCGTCATACCAGTATGTATTATGCATGTTCTTTTTCAGTTTCTAAAGCCTTTGCCGCTTCATGGCAGTCACCACAGAAACCATATACTTTTTAATTGATGATCGGTTGTGTGGAAGTTTAATTTTTTTAGCAATAATAGACTCTAATGTTTCAACATATCATCTTCAAATTCTTTCACACAACCACATTTCACGCAGATTAAATGATGGTGGAAATGAGATAACTCATCGCTATTCAATTCATAGCGATTACGACCATCACCAAAATCCAAACAGCTTCACTCAAGTCTAACTCAGTAAATAAATCCAATGTACGATAAATTGTCGCCAATCCGATGTCTGGATTGTTCTTTTTCACCAAAATATATACATCTTCTGCACTTAAATGTTTTTCTTCTGCTCCAATGAAAGTTTGCAAAATAATTTGACGTTGTGTTGTCAATTTTGTATTTTTATCTTTTAATACGTTCTTTTTAATTTTTCCATTGTTGCTTGTACTTCTGTTGTTTTTATCCATGATGTTCCTCTTTCTGTAATACATAATATCTATTAAAATACCATAAGCGTTTCGCTATAATTTTGCGCGATAGCTGTCAATGGTACGGCTGTCATCATGCCAATCATGCAAAAGAAATAACCACCTACAAAAATAGCAGTAATAATCACTAATGGGGAAGATTAATGACATGCCCCATAATCTTGGGCATGATGATTTGTCCATCTAGTAGTTGTAGAATACCGTATGTAATGGCAACTTTCACCGCTAGAGGGGCCACTGATGACCGCCGCTAATATAATAGCTGGTCCGGCACTGATGAAGGGACCAATGATGGGAATCCATTCTGCAATGCCTGCCAATACCGCCAACACAAGGGGATACGGCAAGTCATAGAAGTAGCACACGATAAAGGTAAGCAAAACATATTGCTTGCTAACAATAATTGTCCTCGTAAATATCCACCCTAACGTGAGAAGAATGTCATTCACCACTCTTCTAGATGAGCTGATGTAGGGCTAGAAAAATATCTAACACAGCTCGTTTGATGGTGCGTCCATCTTTCAATAAGTAGAATGTTAAAAATCGGTACCAATAATAATTGTAATAAGGTACTAGCAAAGGACATAATGGCCAGTACACCACGTTGTGCCAAATCTACACCATAATTACCAATTTTTATCAAGGTAGTGTTGATAATTCCTTCAAATTGGTGAGGTATAATACTTTCCCCATCGATACCCTTGTAATCCTTTTCACCACTGCTACAAATCGATCTAATACATATGGTAAATTGATTAATAATTTAGTTAATTCGCCGATTACTGGTAACATTACATACCGCACCAACAATGTAGAAAATCAATGCTACCACGATAAATGATGGAATGATAGCAATCCATCGTGGACATTGTTTCCAATACTGCCTTGCATAGGATTGTGTCATATTGACTAATGGCCATAATAGTAATGTTAATAGGACCGCAATATCAAAGGAATGACTACTGGTAAGGCAATTAATAAACCAATACTAGCCAAGACCAGTAAAATACACCGTAGCCAATATTGTATAGTTTTTATTTCCCATCCTATCACCTACCGTACAAAGGGATTATATTGTTTTTCGTCACCAATGGTAGTTTGTCCGCCATGACCTGGATACACCTTTGTATCATCTGGTAATGTATAAAGCTTTTCTTTAATCCCTTTACTTAACTGTTCAAAATTACCATTCGGAAGTCTGTCTCGACCCACTCGATCCTTGGAATAAGGTATCACCGCCAACAAGGTTCCTCTGTATAATAGCACACACCACCTGGTGTATGACCTGGCGTTTCAATCACAGTAAAGGTAGTATCCCTAAAGGAAATCGTATCGCCCTCTTTTACATAGCGAACATCGTTCACTTCTGCCGTAATATGACGACCAGAATGGGCACTTAAATTCACCTCTGGATCTCGTCAGACACTCCGCATCACCTTCGTGAATATACACTGGCACATGATACGCATCCACCAAGGTTTTACCGCCCCAATACGATCACTATGACCATGGGTTAATAAAAATACCTTGCACCTTCAATTCGTGACTATCTAGAATTTCTTTTAACTTCTCTCCTCGTCACCTGGATCCGTTACAAGGCACGTATTATCTCGCTCATTATGCGCAATGTAACAATTTGTTCCATACGCCCCTAAGGGCATATAATATAGCTCATCTGTTAACTCCATTAAAAACTCTTTACTACTATCTAATAGAATCGTCACAGGTCCATCATTGACCAATGCTACTTGCATATGGGCTTGAAATTGACCTGTACTCACTATTAGCTCTTTTCCTTTGAAAAGCCTCTACTAGCTCCAGATATAAGCACTCTGCCATCTCTGGTGGTGCTGCTTTCATAAAGTTCGGTCGACGACCCTTTCGCGCATCTCCGTAGAGAGTGAATTGCGACACTACGCACACCTCACCACCCTACATCTAATACAGATAGGTTCATCTTATCCTGTTCATCTTCAAAGATGCGTAAGTGACTGACCTTATCGCAGATATATTGCACATCCTCTGTTGTATCTGTATCTGTTACACCTACTAGCACTAGAAGACCTTGCTCTGTACTCACCAATAACAGCCCCATCTACGGTAACCGAAGAAGAACTCACACGTTGTATAACCGCTCTCATGCTTTTCCCACCTCGATGGACTGAATATACATCTTTCACTCGCCGTAACTTCGTCATCACATAATCCAGTTGTGACAAATCTTTAATATCTAACATTAAATGTGTGGTTACATCTTTTGTATCGTCAGTTTTTGCATTAATATTGGAAATGTTAATTTTTCATTTCTGACAATACTGCCATCACTTCCATTAATAAACCACTGCGATCATAGGCGTGTACAGACACACTTACTTGAATCGATCATGTAGCTCCTTCCCAATCAACCTCAATCATACTGATTCAAATCATCTGGGGTATGACCAATATTCTTGCAATCTGCCCGGGTGTACAGATACGCCACGACCTCTCGTGATATAGCCGATAATGTCGTCACCCGGCACAGGATTACAGCAACGAGCCATACGAACCATCACCCCAGCTTCACCTTTTTACAAGAACACCGCTGCTACTTTTCTTGGATTTCCCTTGATTTACTTTTGAGACGGTCGATAACAGCCATTGTGTCTTTTTCGCTGTTCTTCCTTAGCGACTTCCTGCTTATGAATGTCCACTAATCTAAGCAATACTGTATTCACTGAAAGTCCACCAAATCCAACCGCAGAGTACAGCTCAGCTCGCTGCCAGCATTCAAAGATTTTCCAATCTTTTCTAGACGACCATTTTTTGTTAAGTCCTTCCAATCATAGCCTAAGCGTTTCAGCTTCTTTTTCTACAGTTCGCGACCTTTGACGATATTTTTCTTCTTTATTTTCTCGCTTGAACCAGTTTCGAATCTTCGTCTTACTTTCCGTAGAGCCGACGATATTTAACCAGTCTAACCGGGGTTTTCCATTTTTAGAAGTAACGATTTCAACGATGTCCCCATTTTTCAGCTCATAATCGAGAGGAACAATCTTGCCATTAACTTTGGCTCCACACATTTATTCCCCACATCCGTATGCACACGGTAGGCAAAGTCCAGTGGCACTGTGCCTTCGGTAACTTCATAACGTCACCTTTTGGGGGTAAAGACGAATACTTCCCCTGTAAAGACATCCAGTTTCAAAGCGTTAAGCAATTCTTTCGGATCATCAGCATCTTGCCATTCCAAGACTTTGGCGAATCCAGCCTACCTTTGCATCAAAATCGAGCTTCCTGCTTTCCCTTTATTACCTTCCTTATATCGCCAATGAGCGGCTACACCATATTCCGACACACGATGCATATCCCAAGTACGAATTTGAATTTCTACGGGCTGACCTTTTGTTCCTATGACGGTGGTGTGCAAGGATTGATACATATTCGACTTCGGCATCGCAATATAATCTTTAAAGCGATACGGTAAGGGTTTCACAAGCTATGTACTGTACCCTAACACAGCATAACAATCTGGTATAGTATCTACGATAACACGCACTGCATACAAGTCATAAATCTGAGATAAATCCCTGATTGTCCTTTTTCATCTTCTTATAAATACTATAAAAGTGCTTTGGACGACCTTTTACATCTGCCTTAATATGAGCCTGTTCCAAAAGCCGTTTTTAAAGTATTCATCGTGTCATGTACGATATCCTCACGAGCTTGCCGTTTTTCACTCATTTGTTGTACTAGGTCATAATATTTTTCTGGTTCTAAATAACGGAACGATAAGTCCTCTAGTTCCCATTTAATATTAAAAATCCCTAAGCGATGTGCCAATGGTGCAAAAATTTCTATGTTTCTTGAGCAATGCGCTGTTGTTTATCAGGTCGCATATGCTTTAAGGTACGCATATTATGTAAGCGGTCCCCTAACTTAATGACCACTACACGACATCTTTTGCTATGGCTAAAATCATCTTACGATAATTTTTCAATTTGCTGTTCTTCTTTCGTTTGATACTGAAATTGATTCAGTTTTGTAACCCCATCTACCAGGAACGCTACTTCTGGACCAAATTGTTCTTCAATTGCTTCTAAGCTAACCTCTGTATCTTCCACTACATCATGTAATAAAGCAGATACCAAAGGTAGACCGATCAATTTGTAGTTCGCTCAAGATGGTGGCAACCCCTAATGGATGCAAGATATACGGTTCTCCAGAGTCTCGCTTTTTGAGGAGCATGAGCTTTATCCGCTAAAGCAAAAAGCACGCTCTATAACAGGCCAGTCTTCTTCTGGTAAATAGGACCGAACACGGTCCATAAATTGTCCATATTCTCGTTCTTTATTAAAATGTATGCTCCTGAGGGGTATTTATAGTACTTACCATTATGCTCCCTCCTGACTATATGTCATAAACGTCAAGGATGTGTGAAGTTCCAACTTTTGTTGCGCATTCACCCAACGATACACATGACGTCCATCTTCTAATACTTCTTCTTTTCAAAAATGCCTAATTCCTTAAACACTTCTAAGGCAAGAATAGGCTTTCCTAGAAGTCATCTCTGGTGGTCGGCTCTCCAAGGTTTCTCGTTCCACAATATATTTCGGTGCTGTGGGAGATCGGAAAATCTCGCTTCACCACTGTGTACAGTTTACGTAAACCATCTACTTCTAATCGCCTCGTTGCTGTGAAAGTGGCTCCAAATCTTGCACAATAAGCTGTGGCGTCACCACACCTTGCCACTCATTTTTCTGCAAGGAAAAAGGCTACTTTTTACAGGGTCATCCGCAAAGATTTCTCGCATATAATGCTCCCCCTGCCAAGCCACCGCATCAATGGGGCCCTGTTGACCTTGTAGAATAATCTTACAATGATTTTTTTGAAAGCCCATAGGATACAAATTCTGTACACGAATCTGAGGAAGGGCAAAAACAGGCGTACTATTGCCCATACCATAAGGCTCCAAGGTAGCAATTTGATCAATCAGGTCAATACTAATATCATCGCTATGCATAGCACCATCAATGGTAACAATGGGAATATAATCTTCTTCTGTTAATTGTTTACGGCAAAATTCGCTAGCTTTTTCACGCAAAGCATCAATCTGTTCTGCTTGTACACTAAATCCTGCGGCCTGTGCATGACCACCAAACTGTATTAATGTATCCCCCGCATAGGTTAACATATCATACATATTACAACGATCAATACTCCGACACGATCCCTTTGCCTATGCCATCATTGATACTAATCACCATGGTCGGTTTATAAAAGGCTCTACCAAACGGGAAGAACGATACCGATAACGCCAGGATGCCAGCCCGCCTGCCACTACAATACATTGATCCGCCAAACTTCCTTGTGCTAATACCGATTGATAGACTCTTCAAAAATCGATCGCTCAATCTGTTGTCGTTCCGTATTCGTTTCTTGCAACTCTTCTGCAATTTCTGTGACCTCAGCTGGGTCTGTGGTAATCAATAACTCTACGGCCCTCGTCGCATGTGTCACACGACCTGCTGCATTTAATCGTGGTGCTAAGGTAAACCCAATATGACCTGCGGATAACACTTTACCTTCTAAACCAGCCACTTGCAGCAAGGCCTGAATCCCTACATTAGGGACTCTGTCATTTTACGCAAACCTTCACGGACGACAATCCGATTTTTCTCCCACTAAGGGAACTACATCAGCTACCGTACCCAAGGCTACAATATCTAAGTCTTCTCGATATTCTTCACCAGTACGACGTTTCCATACAGCTTGGCGAGACTTTGAATGCCACACCTACGCCAGATAGGTTTTTATCTGTATAGGGACACCCTGGTTGCTTATGATTCACCACCGCTGTAGCTCTTGGTATTTGTGGCGGTGATGTATGATGATCCGTAATAATCATAGACACGCGATCTCGCACAGCTTCCTACAATATCGTAAGAACTAATCCCGCAATCTACAGAAATAATCAAATCTGTTTCTCAGAAATTAGTATTCCAAGACTTTCCAAATTCAGGCCATAGCCTTCACTTTGTCGCTCTGGAATATAATAGGTTACATTCGCTCCTAAGCGCGACGGTACATTAGTGATGTAGCAGTAATACCATCCACATCATAATCTCCGTAAATGACAATGGACCCATTCATGGCTAAGACTCTTTCAATTTCTTCCACAGCCTGTGCCATACCTTTTAACATAAAAAGGATCTAATAAATCATCCATTGTACTATATAAGAATGTTCGACCTTCTTCTACAGTGGTAATCCCACGGTTTTGCCAATAAATGAGAAACAATAGGATGCACTGCTAATCCAGAGGTCAATTTAGATTCTACTTCTTCTTGATGTTCGGCACTTTTCCAACGTTTGCCTTTTCCTTTATCTTTTTCATACGTACCTCTTGGATGGATATTTCTTTCATTATCATTATCATTATTATACATGAAAGTCCAAGTATTTTCAATAAGTATCATTATTAAAAAATATAATAATTTACTTTTATTATCAGATTTTATGATAAGAGTAGAATCTTAAATGATACCAAATAACTTCATGCTTAGGTTACCAAAGAAGAAGTGGAAGATATAATTCAATACGGAAATATAAAAGCCTACTTTCCACCAGGTCACTTGTGGCACATAATGACTACCAAAGAAGATCGGCGTTACCCCAGAGCTATAATGTGTCAAGGTACAGCCGGGACTATTCATCAAGCCAAACATCAAAATCGCATAAGGAATTGGCGCTCCTAAAGCAATTAAAAAATAGATGCAAAGGCAGAGAATAATGCGGTAATACGTGCGGTGCCACTGGCGAAGAAGTATTGCGAATATACAAAGACTAAGGAAATAATCAGGGCAGCCCTACTCCCAAGACATGCCACCCAACATAGTGCTGACAAATTTCGCAAAGACTGCCACTACGCCCTAATTTACCAAGCAATCCAGCCATACCTACTAGAGTACCCATCCAGATTAAAAATATCCCAGCCAGTGGTTTCTTTCAAAATATCATCCCATGTAAGACATTCACTAATGACACAGGCTAGTACCGCCATAATAGCGATAACTGTCGATGCAAGCCCGTAATTGTCGTAGTAGACCACAATAGAATGGGTCCCACTGAAAATAGCAGCCACCTTTTTCTCCATCGTTGTGATAGGACCAAGTTTATCTAACTCTTCACGAGCCATCGCTGGAGCTTCCGTGTTTCTTTTAATTTCCGGCGGATAAATTTTATAAATAAACCAAGGCATGATAATCATACTGAGCAAACCAGGCAAGGCTCCCGCTAAAAACCATTCCCACCATGTCACAGTGTAGCCAAATAATTTTTGCCCCTAAAGATGTAATCAACAAGTTACCACTGCAAGCGGTCAAGAATACAGTCACTGTACAGGCATTTACTGTGTGCTGTGTAGTCATTAGGTAAGCTCCCATGCGACGTGCCGTTTCACCCGGTCTTGAATCAAAGGCCATAGAAATATTTTTGCACGATAGGATAGATAATACCACCTCCACGAGCTGTATTCGATGGTGTAGCTGGAGAAATAATTAAATCAGTCATGGCTAAGGCATAGGCTAATCGTATGTACTCGTGCCGAACCAATGAATTAAGGTATACGCAATACGTCGACCTAATCCAGAGTTAATACTACCTCTAGAGAAAAATATAGCAGATACAATCAACCACACATTAGGCTCTGCATAGCCTAATAACGCTCTGTTCATCTTAATGGAGCTAGTCGCCACTGCCGCCGCGATCCCATAAATGCCATGACCCCTGTTGGGTATGGTCGTAGTATAAAGCCCACAATAGTGGCTGTAAAGATAGCTAATAAATGCCACCCTCGATCTGAAATTTCTGGTGTATGTGGCAAAACCAAATCACAAGCGCCACAGCTACAACTCCCAATAGTCTTAGTAGTTTATCCATGTAGTATCATTCCTTTCCACTTTCTATATTGATTCATAGATACAAAAAACCCAGCACCACAAAGGATACTGGGTTCTGTAATCGCCAAATTAACGTTTGAGAATTGAGATGCTTTTACGAGCTTTTTTAAGACCGTATTTTTACGTTCTTTCATACGTGGGTCACGAGTTAAGCAGTTCAGCCTTTTTAAGACCTTGACGAAGTTCGCCATCAACTTAATAATGCACGGGACACACCGTGACGAATTGCACCAGCTTGACCGGATGGGCCACCACCAGCTACAGTTGCCACAACGTCGTATTGTTCTAAAGTGTTTGTTAATACCAATGGTTGTTTAACAATCAACTCAAGAGTTTGACGACCGAAATATTCATTTAATTCGCGTTTGTTTACAGTGATTTTACCTGTACCGTACCAGACGAACTCTAGCAACGGAAGATTTTCTACGACCAGTGCCGTAGTATTGTGCTACTGCCATTATATGTTCCTCTCCCGGTATTAACGGATATCTAATTCAAAACTTCTGGTTTTTGAGCAGCATGTGGATGCTCTGCGCCAGCGTATACATTCAATTTACGGTATTGTTGTGCACCCAATTTATTTTTTGGAAGCATACCTTTAACTGCCATTTCGATTACACGCTCAGGATGTTTTTCCAACATCATAGCAAGTGTAGTGAAACGGGATCCGCCTGGATAACCAGAATGACGGAAATATTCTTTTTGTAATAATTTTTACCTGTTACACGAACTTTTTCTGCGTTCACAACGATAACGTGGTCACCAGTGTCTGCATGTGGTGTAAAGTTGGTTTATGTTTGCCCCGAAGAACTTTAGCAACTTCGGCAGCAAGACGTCCTAAAGTTTTACCTTCAGCGTCAACAACATACCATTTGCGTTCAATATTGTTCGCATTGGCCATAAATGTAGTTTTCATGCTGCTTTCCTCCTAATAACAAGAATGTATTAACAGAAGCAATTGCCACCTTCCGGCTAGTGGAAGTCCGTACAAATTGCTTACCGAAATATTATACTCAAAACACATGGGATATATCAAGGTTTATCCTAGAGATTTCTTCAACAACCAATCTGTATCTGTCTCATCCTTTGTCACAACAAATTGATGTTCTCCAAATTTTTCAAACCCATAACGTTTATAAAAATGTTGTGCTTTTATAATTTTTCTCCCAGACACCTAACCAAAGCCCAAGAAAAATCGCTAGACTCAGCGATGCGCAAGGCTTTTTCAAACAAGGCTTTTGCTCTACGCCTTGTCCATGGTACTCTTTGAGCACATATGCGTTGTACTTCGAAAGCATTCTCTAATTTACGCCTCGGTTTGTGCCCCGCCCCAGTTTACTTTCAAATATCCTGCCAACACGTCATCTACGTAAGCTAGATATGTTTCGCTCTCGTCATGGGCCAACTCACTTTTTCAATACATCATGGTTATAGGACTTTCTTCAAAAAGGCTTGTAATTTCTCTTCCGTATTGTCATGTTGAAAGGTTTCCCTAAAGGTATCTGCACATAACTTAGACAATGCTGGAATATCTGTCTCTTTAGCTCTTACAATGGTGACAACAGAACCCGTTTGTTCACGAGATTCCCCTAGGATGCGCACCTCTGGTTCTAACTGCACTCCATGAACTGCATGAATCCGCTTTTTGCACTTCATGAATGACACCTAGCACATCATTTGCAGTAGCGCCACCTCGATTCACCACGAATCCAGCGTGCTTGTAGATACCTCTGCGGGGCCTACGGATAGCCCTTTTCAAGCCCGTTTGGTCAATCAAGGTACGCGCATAGTATCCAGGTGGTCGTTTAAAGGTCGACCCTGCACTGGCATGCTTCCAAGGGTTGTTTTAGATTCCCGTTTTTCAGTGAGATCGTTCATTCGTTCTTGGATGTCAGCTGAGTTGCCCTCTTGCAACTCCATCGTCACACGAACGATGATTTCATGATGTTCGTGAAAGCGACTATGGCGATAGGCAAACTGCAACTCTTCTCGGTTATAGTGGTGCAAAATTTCCTTCCCATATCCACTGCATCCACACCTATAACAACTCGATCCATCTCTCCATCATAGGCACCAGCATTCATGAACTACGGCGCCACCTAAGCTACCTGGAATACTGATGGCAAATTTAAGCCGCTCAAACTTTCACGTTGAGCATATTCAGATACTTCTTTCAAAGTATACCCAGCGCTCATAGTAATAGTTGTACCGTTCCGGTGTTGCTCCTCTTGCAATTCTTTCAAAGCAAAAGAACGACACCACGCATACCACCATCTTGAATCAACACATTGAGATCCTAAGCCCTAGCACAAAAAGGTTCTATGTTATGAGCATGTAATACACGCATGCAATCCTGCAATTCTTGTATAGAACGAGGCAGTACAAGTAGATCCGCAGGTCCTCCCTATTTGAAAAGTCGTGAAAAGGTGCTAACAGGGCCTCCCTTTGAATACGATCCAACGGAATCACCTGTTGCAATGCTTCCCATACAGCACTCATATTAGTTTGCCTTTTCTAAAATTTTCATACCTTCAGTGATTGGTTCGCTAATGATTCGATAAATATCATTCGCCACTTGTGTCCAACGTGCATGCGCTGTTAAGTACGCATTCGCACTCGAATTAGCTTGTACCATTGGCAATAAGCCTTCTAATTTTTTTCAATAACTCTTCCGCTCCAGGAGCATCTGCAATTTTTGCATATTCCAGTTGCATTTGTAAAGACATAAATTCTTCTACCATGCCTTTTGCTGCTTGGTCGTCTTTAATTTGCCTCTTGGGCTGCCATCATCTCTTTATGTTCTTCGCTGTCATGCATTGCTTTTTGTAATTCATATGCTAAATCGTAATTCATAATTCCTCCTCCATCCTATTAGGATTTCATTCTTATATTCTTTCATATATTGTGTATGCTACACAGTCTATAGTATCTAATCTTTTGTCATTCTGTGAAAGTCTATGATATTTCACTATATATAGCTATACCATATGATTAGACTTACTATATTTACCATTTTTCTATAGACCAATACCTACTATCAAGAGCTTACACCTCGATAGACACACCTGGCCCAACGGCCTGCAAATCTGGGAAATCCAGTTGGCGCATAGCTCAGAGGCATGATTGCCACTGCATTCGATAAAATTCAAGAGACCGCGCTTCATCAATCATCGGAATGCGAATGCATGTATCTGGATTAGCTGCCACAATTTCTTCTGGTAACCCTTTTGTTTCTTTTACCAAACACGATTATATCTCCAATTTCATATTGCACTTCTGCGTGGGTATGGGCTGCCTTTTGTGGTGAGCATACCAAAAAGCGCCGTTCTTTATATTGCTCATACACTTCATCCAAAGACTTTATGTATTTTTACATCCACAAGATGCCAATAATCAAGGCCTGCCTGCTTTAAATATTTATCTTCAATAGAAAAACCCCAATGGTTCCACCAAATGTAGTGTCATATGATTCTGCCGCACAAAGGCGCAATATTGCCTGTATTACCAGGAATTTCCGGGTTCTACTAATACAATTTCCATGAGTCACCTACCACCTTATCGTTTAAAATGTCCGCTTTTACCACCTTGTTTTTCCAATAAGATACACAGGGACCAATGGTCATACTTTTATCTACGGCTTTTACCATATCATAGACCGTCAATAGACCCGCTTGAACCGCTGTTATCTTTCCCATTTCCACCCCTGTAGGACCTGTAGTTTTCACCGTGCTACGAATGCACACAGCTTGTTTCTCTTCTACCAAGGAACAGTCTACACTCACCTTCGTCAATGCCAATGGATGGCAGAGCGGAATGAGGTCGGACGTTTGCTCTCGCTCCCATGATAGCTGCCAATTGTGCCACTGCCAGAACATCACCTCTTTTGACATTCCCAGACGCCACAATACTGAAAAGCTCCTCACTGAGCGTAATAAACCCTTCTGCACGGCTACGCGCTCTGTAGCGATCCTTAGCGGATACATCCACCATATGCGCATTACCGCCTTCATCAAAAATGTGTTAATTTCATAGATACCTCCATGTGAAGACTATTATACCATAGAGAAGGGAGGGACGTCAGTAATCCATACAGCGAAAGGTAGAGATATTTAAATCACTCTTAATGTGCAAATAGACAGCAAAAACATATGTCGGCAATACAAAGGATTTAAAATATTTATAACACTTTTTACATATAAAGCTATTTACAAGCAGTACATTTATTAGAAAAATAATACACAAAAAGAAGTCAGTGTAAATTTTTGTGTAAACATGTTTAGTCCATTTAAAAAGAACTGCCCCCAATGATTTAAGGACAGTTCTTTTCTATTATACTTCATCATACAAAGATACTTGTATCGCATCTAAACGAATATAAGCTTAGTGATATGTAATTAAAGTTCTGATGGTTTGACCAGGATCAACCACAAGTCCTGCTTGTTTATGTTTTCTTCTAAAACAGCTACGAAGGTTGCCGGTTCTTTATCGATAACAGTCCATGTTTTGTAATGGATTGGAATTGTTGTATTCGCTTTTCACCCAAGACGCTGCTGTCACTGCATCTTCCACACCCATGGTAAAGTTATCACCAATTGGTAATAAGGCATAGTCAATTTCACCGTGACGGCTGATTAATTTCATGTCGCTAAACAATGCAGTATCCCCAGCAAAGTATACACGTTTACCAAAGAACTCAATCACTACACCTGCAGCATGTCCACCTGGTACACCAGAACCGTGAAAAGTCGGTGTCAAACGGATGGACCCAAATGGGAAGTTGAACTTTCCACCTAAATGCATTGTATGTGCTCTAGCACCTGCCGACGTCGCTTTACCTGCTACTTCTGCCGTAGAGATGACAAGAGCATCATTTTTCTTTGCAATCAAATCGGTATCCCCATAACGATCATCATGACCATGAGATACAAAAATGTATTGGCACTCTATATCCTCTGCCTTTGCCACATCCCAAGTATTACCAGTAAAGAACGGATCGCACACCAGCGTTACATCACCATTGCTCAAAAGCAAACGCAGCATGACCATAATACGTTAACGTTACATTGCTCATAAGAATACCTCCCTCAGAATATCTTGATTCCAACAATATTTGTTACTTAAATTATATCATTCAGGGAAAAGTTAGTCGCAAGATATGGGAGATGTATACATAAAAACGACTACCCTCACATTCACTGTGAGAAGTAGTCGGTTTCACTTAATCACTTTTATACTTTTATATATTTTCTGCTTTTACTAACAAGCGTTCCCACACCATCAATCAATTCACACTCGTAGTGCATATTAATCTTAGGTCGCTTTTTAACAACGCTTTCAATAATAGGTTCTAGAATATTTTCGGCAAATATATATCTACTATTAGCCGCATACATATCTTTCCATTTACTACTTCGTCATTACATCTGGTAATTTATTACCTACCTCGGTCGCTTCCTTTGTATTAAGCATATAATCTTCCGCTAAGCTAGCAAAAAGATTTATTAAAAATTCTTTGCATTTCTTTTTGCATCATCTTCAATTATTTCATCCATTACTGCTTTAGTGACTTCACCGCCTCCAAGTCCTCCTAATACCCCACCGATTAACCCAACTACTGCACCAGCAACGTTCCCTATTCCTGGAACAACACTGCCTGCTATTGCGCCTGCAGCCATACCACCTAATACTCCACCTGCAATACCGCCTGCTGCTACAGTCGTATTTTTAAATAGTTGTCCAGCCGAAATTCTGCCTCTAAATGCATCAATTACATCTGGTCCCGTGGTAACTATCATCGTTGCTGTAGCTGCCACTACATTACCACGCAATAATTTTGCTAAATTTTTAGTTGCCGCCGCCCCATAAATTGGAGCACCATTTCTCAAGGAATTTACAAGTAAATGACGAACTTAGAGTGGCATCATTTTTACTGCACTCTCAATTGGAGCTTTTAAAAATGTTACATATTGAGTTCTACTCAGTTGTCCTGCAATAACCGATGTAGCAAATGCTGCCCCACCAGCTTTTTAATCCTGATGCAATAGCAGTTTCTATTGCATCTTCAAGATCCTCACCATCTATAATTGCTTTTGCAAATACAACAGCACTAGAAATTCCCATTGCATTAGCAGCCACAACAGTTCCATGGGCTGCATCGTAAACAAGAGATTCCACTGTACCAAATTTGGATATATTAATTGCTTGGCGATATGTAACCTGTCCCTCACGGACTAACTTTTTGCCTCTTTGGGATCTGTTACACCTGGAACTTTACCTGCTTTAATTTTTCTTCCATAATTCGTACCCAGCTCTTGATACTGATCTTTCGGTACTTCTATTTGCATAGGTTTCCCACTTGGATCCAAATAACGATAGTTACCATCGTGATTAAACCCTGCATTAACGCTCTGTTTAGCATTCATGCAATATTTAGTTTGTATTTGTTGTCCATTAACAACCTGTCTGGACCATTTTTTTGCATTATTCTCTCCTGCTAATATCGCCTCCCTTTAAGTTATCCAAATAATGGTTGGCATTCTCAGCTGCAAATCCATGTCCTTGCCGCCCATTAAATTTTATATTTTTCTCAACTCTGTGCCCCTAAATTAGCTCTAGTACTTTCATATGTCAGATTCATTTGCCATTCGTTTTCTGTCATTATATCCCCTGTATTTTTAAACTAAAGCATAAACATCACATTTGATTCATCAAGTTCATGATTTTTCATTAAGTATCTATTACAAGTATATATAATGTCCCCCTAGTCAACTTTTTTCAGAAAAACATTCTCCTATAAAAGACAATTTATCTACGCAATAGAAAACGACTACCCCTCACATTTACTGTGAGAAGTAGTCGCTTTTAATCTTATATAAACCGACGTAAATAATCTCTATCCTCTTGTACGGTACTAACCAAATAATTGATATCATCTAATATATATGTATACTCAGTTCCTTTAGTAGCATTCCACTTACCAGACAGGTTAAAATCTATATGTTGTTCCCGTATAAACAGAAAATATATCCTTTGGCGTCAACTTTTTCTTGCGCTAATCCTTCATCACTAGCTACGTCAGCATTATCAATATTTATATGCCCCGTTCCAGATACATATCAACTGCATCCATCCGGCGACCACACCTATCAATACAAATGTAGCGCACTTTTGATACTCCTTCCTCCAAGTATATCCTACAAGACCACTACAATTATTAACACATTCGAGAATAGCTAATTTTTTTCTTCTAAAGTATTAGAGCTCTCTAATATCTACATTAATACATACATAGTACCACCATTTTGTATATCATTAACTCAATCTTATCATTTTCAGTTCCAACCAAAAATGGAATTTTAATATCCACATGGGTCTCACCATCTTCTTTTTATAATTTCAGCTCCATAACCACTGTTTTTCTACAGATAACTTAATCAGCTCTACGAGGCTAATATTATAATCAACATCAATAGTTTCAAAATGAATCGGTTTCATGCTGTCGTTATTTTTCTCCATCATCCATACAGTTCATATCAACACCTCTTTCATCAAATAAAACTTTTTAGCAAAGAGCCTTAATTATACAATGTATGCACACATATTTTAAATTAAGACTCTCTCACTTTCCAAATCATTGTTTTTACAACAATATCTTAATCTTGAGATTTTTTTATATTTTTCCTGTTTTGTATTTTTCGCAAAATGCGATCTTCTACTGGAATATCATATTTTTCACAAAAGCATTTTACACATATTAACATAGATACGTTTTTACATCGTCTAATTTTTCCTTCAAAGAAACTAGTAAGACTTGGCTCAATATATGTATTCCAAAGATTTTTGATACATTTCTTTCGGTTGTTCTTCCATTAATATTCTCCACAATCATTGGACCTAAACGATAGTATTCAGCCACTGATTCAGCACCTTCCATACGTAGCAAAAGCATTTCTAAACTTAATTAATTTGCTCAAATCAGTCCAGCTTCTATCCTTCTCTAGAGCTGCACAGGTTGCTGTAATAACGAAACAACCGCTACTACTGCTACCAGAGCTCGAACTACTATAACTTCGTTCATAGGGATCTAGATTCACTATAGGTTGTTCTACTAGCTTGCTTTCTTTCAATGTTGTCTATTTTATCAATACGACTACTAGAATCCTTTATATCCAAATATCTCTATAGTACAAATCTTTTTGCCGCAGATAAGTTTTTAGATACGCCATTACCATACTCTAGCATTTTGCTTTATACATGTATATATAGCTTCTTCATGGGATAGCCCTGACAATAAACTCATATGCTCTACCATAATCTTGCACTTTATTATACAGCAATCCGATTCGCAACTGATATTCTTCGTTTCTATCCTTCTTCATTAAATATAAATATAAATTAATTATATTATAAATTGAGTCTTGTACGCCTCAGAATCCTGACATTCTTGATATGGCAGTCTAATATATTCCCAATATAATTCATCTGCTAAATGTTCTATAGCGTCCTGATGTTGTCTCAGGCTCGCAATTTTATAATATACATCAGCTTTTCTTGCCTTAGTATCCTCAACTCTCTTGCTAATAAATAGCTGAGCTTTCGGAATTAAATACATTGCCAATGTTTCTAAATCTATCAGATTTGAATCCATATGATATAGTATCCATTAGCCGTTTTTCCTGCCCAGTTATAGTCCAATTCCATCGCTTCTAATAATTTATTAGCCCCTGCTTTATATTTATTTTGATTTATTAAATACAAACCCAAGTAATAATTCTCTTTTCCTGTTTCTATTGGGTCTAGATAAGGAACTAGTTGCTCAATTTGTTTTTGAGTGAAATTCACCTACTTGACAACATCAATTGCATTTTAGCAATTTGATAGCTATCGCTAGTAGGACTTAATATATTCCATTTCATCAACAGTTAAAGGCGTGTCCTTCTTTATATTTTACTACTATCTCGCAAGCCTTAAGATATGTATATCCTACTTTTCGTAGTTTCTGAATATCATTATGCGCTTCTACTAAAAAATCGCCTAATACATGTTTAAAAAATACACGCAAAAAGTACTCGTATATAATTATGGGTATTAAAAATTTGTAGTTCCTGTAGAGTAAAGTCAAATATATTGAATAAATTCTTTTCAGGAACCGTCTACACTTTTTAATAATCGTATTGTAAACCCTATCAAAATCATTAGATTTGATTTGCAGATTAGCTACATGGTCTCGTAATTTGTTACGATATCCTTGAATCTCTTCTTTAAGTTCTTCATCAGAAACACTGATAATATCTTTTATTAAAAACGTTCTAATTTCTTCTGTAATTCTACAGAACCGATGTGTATAAAATAAGCGAACATCCAATAATATTCTTTCCACTTCTACACTTAACATAGTATTTAGAGTAAACTGATTCCAATCTTCTAATAGCATATATAAATGAATCTTCTACATCTAAAACTAATCACCTCTGAAATTTACTATTACCTTTTTATTTTTATAAAAGCTGAATCAGTCCCTAAAAAATAGATATCTTTGAGTTTTAAATTTCCTTACTTGATATAAATTCAGTTCTTATGTGGAATAATTACATGTTCATCAACTTTATTTTAAAAGCTCATAGAATACATTAGACTCCTCTACATATGTAGGCATTAATAGATACTGACTTCCATGTTCATATTTCATTGTATGATATGAAATGAAAGCCTTAATCAACGATCTGCATTCCACCCCCACTTTTATAACCGTGTATTAATTAAACGAAATTCATCAAGACTTAACTCTACTAATTTATCATAATATATATCAGGCATAGAGCCTACACGATTCTCCATGAATAGTCAGGAGAACCGATGTGGAGATTATTATTAAGGTCTATCAACTCTACATCATCTATAACAACAGACAGAGCCTCTTTTTAATTTTGAATCGCTTTTACTTATAAAGAAATTAAATAGCACCAATCAACCCAGGAACTTTTACTAACGCTTCATTTTCATCTCTAAAGTACTAGATATCCTTCTAATCACTAGTTTGCATTATCAATGTATGCTCCCCATTATCAAGAGTCTTTTAGCTAATTCTTTTTCAAAATTTCATTTGCTAACGATTGATAGTTTGACTCAGCTCTGAAACTTTCATCACATTTTCATCCATCAATTTTGTAATGATGGGAAATATTGATTTTTATTATCATCTACCATTATCAAGCCCTCATAATACTCTTCTGAGTTTTTCTTCTAATTTTCTTCATATAGCCATTAAACTGGTATAAACTCCGTTTCACCAAACGAACCCTTCTAAGGCATCACCATATAAATCAACTAATGTTCTAATATCTAAAATAGACTCTGAATCAGCAATGGTATTGCATCAATGATTTTCGACTCGAATCCAACTAGCTTCTCGCCTTTTGAAAGTTCTTGTAAGATTTTTGTTTTTAATACGTATGCACTTCTCCAATAACATCGCCACTTTTAACCTTCGTCTCACCTGCAGTTCTAAAAAGCGTCGAGATTATATCGGATCACCCCACTCTTTATTTTCTCGTGATGAATATGCCGCTACACCAAATACATTAATACCGCATTTTCTGCAGTTTTAGTGACCTAAATTTCACTATTTTTTCTCTATATCTCTATCAATTTTATCTGCTTTATTAACAACTATGAGATTGGATTTTTAGGTCTCAAACTTTCAATGAAGTCTATATCATTTTTGCTAGAATTACACCATTTTCAATATCCATCAACCAAAATTAAATAGTCTACCTTTCGTAGCTGTTCATAGGCTTTATGTCTGGTCCACTATCACTTTTTTGTATGTAGCCCATCAACAGCATCAGGTTTGTTATATCCTGGGTATCTAAAACGCCATTTTAGCGTACGGCATATCATCGTCTTCAGAAATAATTGAATCTATGATAAAAACTAGAAAAACCAATACCAAACTTTCGACTAAAAACTTATGTGTTAGTACTTTGCAATGCTTCAAAGTCCAATATGACTTTATCACCACTATTAGTGTACGCATTAATCTCATCTATCTTCCTTTGTACAATATAGGTGGGAGGATGTAGTAGGGTTTTGATCTTCGGGCTAAAAGCTCTTCTCCGCTTTCAACAGAGAGTTGATAAACTTAGATTTACCTGCACTAAACTCACCACCTGAAAGCCAATCACAACTATCCTTCAATATATATTATATCTGTTCTAATAGTTTTATCGCTTAAGGTCTCTAATTGTTGTTGTAACTGCGCTTTATTAGGTAGTTCAATTTTTGAAATATATTTAAAAACCGTAGTTCCAACATCTTTTTCAGTTAGCTCTCTTGATAATAACTGTCGCCCATTCTATCTCTTTTTAAGGAATAAATCGTGCAATAAACTACGATGCCTCATCTTCACTGGATAAATATTCATTTTTCAGGATCGGTACTATAGTCAGTAGTCAAAAATTTTCTTGACTATCTATATCCTCAAACTCACTCAAAATAAATCCATCTTATCATCTCCATTTTCTTAATCTGAGCTTATACTCTCCTAATTGGGTAAGTGAACGAATCATACCGCAATAATGAAACTTCTTTTATTTTTGAATTTGTTTTTACAATTTTCAATATTTTGTGTTATTTTTGATTCAAAGTATCGACAAAAGTATCTGGCGATGTGCTAGCTCTACTTTTATCTCAGATAAATGGCATCATCTTTTTGTACATAACGCTACATGCTTACTCTCAAACACCTTAGTTTGTATAACTTTTAATTTATGTATCTCCTCTATTTTCAACTCTCACTGGGGAAATTGTTCTAAAATCTTTCAATATAACTTTCTCACCAACTTCTATATAAGATATTTTTAATTTTTAACCATTAAACTTAAAGGTCCTAGTAGTTTCCCTCTCATCAAAAGTATCACTCATATCAAATCCTGAAAGAATGATTTCTTTTAATCTTTTGCTCTATAATATGGCCATCTATTGCCTTTTCTAAAATCGACCTTGCTAGCCTATTCGACTGCAACAATATAGTCTCCAATGTTTCGACAAGTATCACTAACCTCTGCATAATAATTCGTAACATTCACATGTTCTTCTTCTATTTTTATCAGGAAGAATAAACCGTGATTCTGTTCTAAATTCTTAACTCATGAGTCTCAGAAGTTTACCCACTTTTAATGATCAAATGATTAGACATTACGCTGCAACCTCATTTTTAATCGTACAGCTCTTTTTCTACATCAATAGATATCCCTTCAATCAAATATTTTATCTCTACCTACGGCATTTAACCCATTCTTTGAATCATTTCCAATCTAAGTGCTGTTTGATCCGAATGAACCACGCTTTCCTTATTCGCATTAGCTTGTTCTGTAATATCGCCTAACACCCTAACAACTTCAATTTATTATCATTTAATAAATTTTCATTTTTCTCATCGATAATACGTTTCTTTCTTCTCTTAATGGAATTAAATGTTTTCTTGTAGAATATTCATGAAAATTCCAGACAGGCTTTGCTAAAAATGCAGCTCTCATCCTTAAAAATCTGGAAATTGCGCTTCTAAATCGTTTTTATTATATGTTCTTGTTCTAAAGAATACGGTTTTCCAGACTTTTTAGCCAACGCTACTGCATATAGGTAAGATGATACATATTTAGGTGGTAAAGACTCTTGAATTTTATATAATCGTTCTTTATTAGGGCTCACTGCAATCATGCGCTTAATATTTTCTAGGCTTGTTTATCATATCGATATTTACTAGCTGTTAAAAGCTGTTCGTAAATCTTTAGATTTATTATCATCCAAGAGCCCAGAGTCAAATTTACTACCAACAATAATAATTTCTTTAACTCCTTCATCTGGAAGTGTGTTACACATAAATCCAATATCTTCCTGTAGTCAAAAATTGTCCCGTATAGCTGAGCAAAATACTACATCACATTCACTTAAGAATCTTTTTGTTACCATACAACGACTAACAATTGGGTCATTAAGGCCCTGGAGTATCTACGATTTCAAAATCTTGTAAAAATCTCTTCATTTATTTTTCAACTCCACATGTTTCACAATAGGAGTGCAAGCTACGTTAGCTCCAATATAATTATCTAATCCTGTCTTCACGTCATCAATAGATACTTCTTTTGTGCCTAAATAATTATGCAAATTTTCCTGAGATGTACGGAACATTGTCATCAGTTCTTTACAGCCTTTTAAATGATCGGTATTTGAAACGTTGGCATAACTCTTCTTTAGTTTTTATAACTGGCGGTTTTTAAGGAGTTACGAAGTTTTTCTTGTTTTTGTAAAATACTCATTATATGTCTACTTCTTTTATCATATTCTCCTGCTAATGCTTCCTATATTTTCCCAATCTTTTTCATTGTAAAAACTCAGTGCACTAGAGTTTCACCATATGAAATTTTCGTCAGTGCCGCTGTCATTGGTGTACTTGCTTGTGGCAATCATTATGACCTCTAAATAATAAGGCATTCAAGAAGAAGATTTTCCGCCTTTACTTCTCCACGATACCAATTTTGTCATTTAAAGCTCGCAGCCTTCTTGTAACGATTGCTCTACTTTCCCTTTGAAAGCCCTTCTAAACGCTCTTTAAATTTCTAAATATAAAATCTAGCTAGAATAGCAGTCTTGAAAATTGACTAATCCTTCTACGATATTTCAGAAATATTCTCATATCTTTTGCCAGCCATTGTTATATCCCTTCACAAAATCAATATCTTCTTGAATGCCTTTTAAGATGACTATGTTTTTCTAGTTCAGTTATTTAATTGCGCTTTTGCCACTTCTAATGCTTTTATTTTTCAGTATCTATCACTCTTGGATTGTAGCTACTACACCATCAATCATTTGTGCTTCTACTTCTTGTAGCGGTGCATCTAACTCAGTATTTAGCTTAGAAACCACTTGTGGTATACATCTTTACGAATTGCATTAGCTGCTTTGTCTTCTTTTGATTCAGAGAATAAACCTCTAACAAGATTAATGATATCTGGCAAAAATACAATCAACAACTCAAATATTGGCGCTATTGCACTAGTAGTAATGGCTAATGCTGATGTAACGCTACGATATAATGTGCTTCCTAGACCTGTCTTACTTCCTACATCAGCTGAAATTCTACGCTTTTCCTAGGTTAGGCAGCTTAATCATCTTACGATCTATCCTTATCTTTTATCCTCACAATATTTGTAAGCGTTTTCTCCTAAATTAATATCTTCTCCTAGGTTCTCCAAAGAAGATACGTTTAAACCTTTTACAAATGATGCGGTAGATATTTCAGTATATTCTTCAATATGTCGTATTAAGATAGGTCTTACAATTTCTACAAAGCCGTTGTTGTAACTATATCTGGACTTGTCATGGCTACTCTTGCCAATGCATCAGTTTGACTTTCAAAGTAGTTGCTACATCAGCAATGATTGTACTTTTTCATTGTATTTCTAATATCCGAACAGATTTTCCTTCGTTTTTGTTTTCCAATATTTTTCAATAATACACTCTTTGCTTCTTCTCTTCTTGCAATTTCTTCTTCTATTGTTTTCGTATCATAGGATGCACTAGATTGAATGACTGTAAGAGATTTTATTAGTAATTCTTTTATATAATCTACTTGGGAGTAATATTTTATCATATAAATACTGAGCATCAAATCCTACTACCAATTTATTTAATTTTTCCACTACTTCTTCATCAAAAATTGATGTAGTGATTACTGGTAATTCCATACCTGTATTCGCTAACAGCATATTAGAAATATAGTCTCGATTTTCTCAACTTCACTTTAGGTATATCACACTTAGTAATAACATACAGCAATGTCTGTCGCTATAGTTAAGATTTCATTTTAAAAGAGAATTTAAAAGCACTTTTCAGAAACCGTTCCTTTTCACAATCGACTACTAAAATATGAGCAGTTCCTTGCAATATATTGCATTAACGCTTGGTTATGACAGTTTCTAACTCAGAGTCAAGCGCCTGTGATCTCACCATTGTATAGTCTGCATGCGGTTTAATAGTTTTTCACCTATCACGTAATACCAGGTTGAAATGTTTTTCAGATTCACTAGATAGACTATTAACATCTGTAACTTCTTCCTAATATTTCCATCATTTAAGAGCTGCTAATACGCGTTCATTTTCAGAAAATTTTTAATTCTAATGCAAATGCGTCTCCGGTGATTGCTTTCATTCAAAATGCGATTTGCCAATACTTTATTCAATAAAGCAGACTTACACTGCACTAATCCCCAACCATTAAAGTGATGGGCGTGGTACTCTGCATTATTTACTTAAATCATCCACATTGGTTTCCAATATCTGATAATTGATACTTATCTCAATCTTTTCCTAGGAGTTCAACACGTTCATCATGTTTGTTAATCATCCGTCTCTCCTTATGCAATACATGGTTTCATCATGATAAAATCGATTATCTTTGTTGTATACTGCCTTATACCTTGACAGGTAGCATGAGATATTTCTATAGTTTACAAAATTTCATCATTTCCCAGCAATCACCTTCTATTCCCGTTTGAGGTGTCATAACCTACATATATCATTAATTATATGTTTCTAGAAGATGATACTTTATGTCATCAACCATGATTTACTCACCACAATACAAAAACGACCACCCTCACATTCTCTGGAAAAGTAGTTGCTGCTAATATCCAGATTATAAAGTACTATATTAAACGTAGAGCAATTGATGTTGCTAGGGGCGATATGCGTTTGACTCATCTCTTAGTGGGACTTTCAGTTGCTTGTTAACCTCGAGGAGGTGAGGTGCCATGACTGTATTTGAAGCTAATGATCGCATTAACTTCGCATGCAACGCAGTGGTACTTTTAAATCACACATGTATTGTCACGATCGATCACTTCTGATCGGTAATATATGATGTTAAGGCTCGACGTATGTAGAGTATTCGTAGTACTCTGCAGTAGGCCTCATCTTTTCTACCCGAGATAGAGCTTGACGCTGTTAGACATCACTGCTCGTCTTTATATATACTAGTAAAACATTGTACTGTGAAAGTCAACATCCCATACGGAGCCACCTAGGGATGTTTTGCTATATTCATTTCACAAAATCTAACTAAGTACATCTTAACTGTTGGCGAAAACGCTCAACTCAATTATCTAGTCTTTTACTTACCTTTCCGCCCACTCTGTAGGAATGTGCCTTCTTTGTCTGCACGTTCAGTATGAGCTCCGAAGAAGTCACGTTGTCCTTGGATTAGGTTTGCTGTGCAAAGCACACGACGATATGCATCAAAGTAATCTAGGATGCACCGAAAGCAGGTGTTGGGACCGTCGTAACGTTTTCGCAGCACGATCGACTCACGCCGTTTTGGTGTGTTTGCAATCTTCGGAAGAATGGATCCAACATCAAGTTATTTCAAATCTAGGGGTTATTTGTTGAGGCTTTTTAATATCTCCCAGAGAATGCTGCACGGATAATGCAACCGCCACGCCACCGCAACAACGCCATGTCACCGAGGTTGATATTCAGTTATGTTCTTTCGCTGCTGCTTTAATTAAGCAGAAGTCCCTTGTGCATAAAGGGACAAATTTATATCCAGAATGATGCATCTACTACGGTTCTGCCGTCAGAATGAATCAGACATCTAACACACCTTTCTGAGATACGCACCGACAGGTGGATGCGTAGATACTTCGGGACTTTGCCATCGCTCTAGACCTGCTATCCAGCTTTACCCGTGCGTTCCATCAGGGTCTACTCTTGACTTTCGTGCATTCGATCGTGGTGGAATCATAATAATTCTGTGCTTCCATTTTGCAACATCTCAGATTTCATCATCGCACTCATGCGAGCAATTCTTTCATCATGAGTATCTCGAAATCAGTGCATATCACCGCATTCGATACATTTGACTGCACCATTTTACATAGTGACCTGCACCGTCATCGCCTACATATGTCAGCAAGGACCGTCTGCCGCCCAGGCTGCAATGGGATGTAAAGATAGAGCCAATTCATTGTGGAAAGCTCATTGCCACCTGGCATCAAGCTTGGACCATTTAAAGCTCCTTCTTCACCACCAGATACATAACGCCTGAAACGGAACCTTTGGATTCCAAAGTATTTTGTACGACGGATCGTATCTGGTAATGGGAGTTACCACACATCATCGGAAATGTCGCTAGATTAAATATGGTAAGAAAAGCTCAATCATGTCTCATCTACAAGGTTGACCCGCTTTCTGGAACATACATACGGAGGTTTTCTATCGTGGCTACAAACCTCTTCTGGTATGTGCTCAACCGATTGTTCCTTCATGGCTATAGTTATTACAAAGTCGTCTGTTTTTTGTGTGTGTACGGTTGGCACACTGCAATGCTAAATCATGACGCACGAATGTTGCGGGCCAAGTTTTTGTCCCATAACAGCCAAAACCAACTAGACCAAATTGATATAATTTTTCACTCATCGTCATACCTCTTTCTTGATTGACTTCACACGTGTAGCTGAATTCTTCTTTTCTCAAACGAGCCAACATCACTGATGAAACCGAAAAGCGTAATACCAGCCTGCGATGACAGTTCGGCTAGGGTTTTCTCCGAGACGATAACCTAGAAGGTTAAAGAACACCCCTACATATTGCATAAATTGATGCCTACTACTGCATTCGTTGCTGCAAAATGCAGTTGGGAAGAACTGCGCCACTGCGAAAATGGCACAATAATCTAAGTAGAGGAGCTTGCGTTGCGTTAGGCCACAAAATCTGGTATCATCACGATACCACCTACTAACATAGTGTTACTCAAAGAAATAAAACATGATTTTCACAGGAACTATGCCCACCTTTCAAGCTAATGGTGCGAATCGTTGTATAGAGCCGCCGCCGATGAGGCTGCTCCTCAATGGCAAAGTGAAAAGAATACCAATCGCAATCCCGATAATTCCAAGGTTGAATCATACAACACACAACGTACAATAACCCCTATATTTGGCATCGCAGTAGGGCGAATTTTTCTTTCAATACAATGTTGCTGAAAATCGGCAGCGAGCCCATACCCGACAGTTGAGTAAAATAGATGCATCCGCCATGGACATACACACTAAAGCGTGAGAGTTGCTCAAATTTCCTAATCCACCAAAGATACCTCGTACAGGTTAATATGGTCCTCGATGTTCCATGAAAGAGGAAATCCTTTTGTCGCATCACCATGAGGTACGGCGATTGTCTATCAGTCCTCTGAAAAATGTCACCTCTGCCGGCATACCATCACTAAAAGTTTCACGAATAAATTCATGATACCGAGCGAAGGATGACAGTAGGATGCTTGTACCATGGGTCACCTACTGTTTGAACGTATCCACAAAGGATAGAATTTCTTCTTTTCATAGATTCTTTTTGGAATTACCTTAGTAAAACGTGAATGGTTTTGTATATCTGTATCTGGTGTTTTTGGACAACTCACGCCTGTGACGCGGAAATATTATCCAAGAGCTTTCATAAGGAGTGGCTCCTACTTTGATATCTAAGGCTCTGCAAATCGGTGTTTGGGAATTTGAAAGGATGTGCATGAGAGCAATCACCGTGTGACGATGTCCATCTTCTGGATGAGTTTCCACATTCTTTCTCATGTAAGCACCCATTGCCACCGCAGTGCGAGTGATCCATCCATACCATAGGGTTGTATACTTGCTCGATAGACTTTGCTCGTCATATCGTCATCTACATAAGTGCCCGGCAAATTCTTTTTGCACCGCTTGTGCAATTCTTCTGGAGTGACAGAGAATTTGCTTCTGTCAACGCTTTTCATGCGTCAGTGTCAATTCTGCATTTTCACGCTCACATAATAGATAAAGCGTTCAAAAGTTAGAACTTTCCAAAAATATCCATGGACGGAGATGAGTCGTTAGAATGGGCGATTCATATCACGGTACCAGTGCACTGAAACATCGTGCAGTGCGTATGAGTTCGATGCGCAAAGTGTCTACCGGGAATGCCGATGCGTTTTGCATAGTACGCCGCCAAGATATTACCAAGTTGCCTCGTTGGCACCACCGTTGGCGCTTCGTCTTCATGGATAGCCCCCATGTTTACTAATTCAGCATAAGCTGCCAGCATATACCACGTGGCGCTAAACGACCGATATTAATAGAGTTAGCAGAAGAAAACTTCACGCCTTTCTGCCACTTCCTTCACCACATCGAGCATCCACAAAGAGACGTCAAAATTGCTGCGCATCGTCGAAGTTACCCTTCGATAGCTGTTACATTGACATTCCGCCCCTTCTTGCTTTTTGCATTTGTCTTGTTGCATCAGCTAACGCCGTCTCGTAGGGGAAAGAACACTTGAATGTACGTTCTGGCACATCTTCTAAAAGCCTAAGCGGCTTTTCGAGTATCGCCAGAGTAGCACAGTCAAGATCAGAGACTTCGCTGGTTTCTTTCTCTGCTTTCTTGGCTGCTACTAACAAATATGGAACAAGGATACGCCATATCTTGAGGCTTGGGTGCGACCATGGAACAATTCCAACACGGACACGCGTTCCAACAAGGAATGCATAGGTGCTACTATCTGGTGTATCAAAGTTCACCGTATCTGTAGGCACTGCAGAATCATCTCCTCTAATTCTTTTCACTGTGAAAAGTCAGTAAATAACTTACTCAACACAACCAGTGCAATTTCTTCATAGCTTTTTGTCCTCCACATCGCGGTAGGACAAACATTGTTCCGGAAACTCTGCCGGCACATATAAACCGCCATCACTTGCCAATCGCGGAGCAACGCAAAGGTTTCACTCACCGTTTCATGACTGCGCGTACTTTGTATACTTCATCTCATCATCCTTTCGCTGTTACACAATATATTGTATTATCTTCATTCATTATAAAATTAATGCTATCCATTTGTAGCAAGAAAAGGAGGGCTCAATCTCATACCCCAATTAAGATAAAATTTGCTTTTCATCTACGTTACATTCAACTCTATGAAAAGTTTTAAATGCTACACAAGACTATAGATTCTTTTCAACTATGACAATTAGTAATAAAAGTCACAATTATAGTTCTCTAATTACAAAATAGTCATGCTTCATTCAACGTTCTTGACATTGAAAAACCAAAAAGGTACAATACACACATACAATCAAACATTCGGGAATAGGTGCAGAAAAGCACTAATAGAAGGAACCAGTTAAAAGTCTGGCACGGTCCCGCCACTGTAAGCAGAAACAAATCAAATTATGTCACTGGGAAACTGGAAGGCTGGAGGACGCGTTGAGCTGAGTCAGGAGGAACTGCTATTCATCATTCACCACTCTGACCTACGAGAGATAGGGGGAGAATCAAAAGCCTCTTCTCGATACTCAAAACACAAGAAAAGTTTTTATTACATCCAATATGCGTAGATGGACTACATTACATATTGATGATTTGCCTTATCATGGCCGATGAACTTTACCATTATGGTATCTAGCACTCAAAGTAGTTGATATAGTTGTCATGATTTTGCTACTAGGCGTACATCATCATCTAAAAGAAAAGAACCTCCGACGGGCAGGTTCTTTTTATTTTCTCTATCGTCACTTGCCTTTCACATGGTGCACAATACAATTGCAGAAGTTCTGGCCCCTTGTATCACTACCCTCAAAAGGCAATATGCGTGTCCAGCGCTGCTTTTAGAGGTTTTTCTTTGTCTATATACATGAGCTTTGAAATCTTCATAGTCTTCCACCATGTGAATCTGGCATCATGGATAAGGCTTTTTCTTGGGATCATTCAGGAGTTCCATAATGAGCTCCTGCCACAGCACCGACAATAGCACCTGAGTGTATCACGGTCTCCGCCGATGTACATTACATTGCGAATAGCCGATTCATAAGTCTTCACTGTCAAAGAAACATTGCATTCCTTCTGGCACAGTTTCCGGCAGCTTGGCGGTTCAAACGGTATGGGTCTTGTGCGGTTCTTCCACGCTGCCTCGCCAGGGTAGTAGCGATTTTTACCATCTTTCGGATTTTCCTCTTTCGTGGATCGTGAGGTGCTTTGAACACTGCTAACGCTGTCACCTCTCCACCTTTTAATCTGGATCGTTGTGGGTAGTACCTGTACAATTTGGCTCAACAGTTTTGACTTCCATTTCACTAGTTTCCCTACGTAGCCACAGGGCTAATACGCATAGCCGCTCCATTCCCCCAACTCTGTATGGCTCATTCTAAATTATAGATAGCCCAGTGAAAGAGACTACCACCAAAACCGCCTAACGGCAAGGGATTGCAAGAAAGTATTCTTTCATACGATAGATAGTAGCTCGTTGTAAATGTGTCCCCCTTCCTTTTACATCCATCAAAGCCCGTGCAATGAGCACATGTTAAGATGCGAATCATCTGTAGACTCACATCGTTTCTGACCAAAGAACTCAAAGTTTCGGCTTTTGATATTATCAGACTCATACAGAGCCCGCCGATATCTCAATGATTGCTCCTAACATAAAACTCCTTTTCTGGTGTTTCCACGCAAAGCTGCATTGCAGAAATAACATAGACGTATGCAAAAAGTGCTATATACTTGCATTTTTCCTACAATACACCTCGTTATATCCATTGATATAACTGGTTATTACCATTATACATCATGTCGTTTTAGAGACAATAGCCCTCTATGGCATCTAGTACACATAGTGGTAGAATTAAAAGTTAGCTAGATCATGATTATATGGGTGATGGTTTGGGAGTAGTATGTCTTTAGTTTCTATGATTAAACATTTCCCACCTTGTAGCTGCCCCGTCATTGCTACACAATTTTTCTATCATTGTTGGTAGTTTTATAGCGGTCACGACTAAGGCCAATACACAGTACTACAGTTAGCAGCTATTGGTGTAGGGATATAACTTATGGTGGCATAGTTTTGGCCTTTCCGGCATCCTCTTGAGTGTTACACCAACTTTCTCATGCGCCTTAGCAGACTGAATCAGTAGCTGCTACCATGTGGCGAAAACATCTATTTAGGGCTTGCATTTGCAACAGTTCTTATACTTTCCACCCTCTTGGTTTCTCTCTTTGTTAGATCTATGGGATTAGAACCGGCGGCAAAATCTGTTTGCATCAATATATGAACGCCGCATGTGCGTCGCCTTTCAGCTATGATGATTATGTCTGGATTCCGCTATGTCGACGCTCTGTGGGAATCGCTTTCTCTTTATACATCATTGGCGGTAACGTGGCATTTCAATCTATTTTCAATGTATTATTTATTTAAGGTTATGGGCCCATCCCCGCTCTTGGGGGACTTTTGGTGCTGATATTTCAACGGCCATCGCCTATTGGTACATGATGTTGTGTTTCCTTGGGTTAATTACATTTCACGAGAACTTTAAGCACTATCGGTTTGGTCTTCTTTCACTGGTCCTAGTTGGATGCTCATTCGGATCTGATTAGCTCTGGAGATTCCCTAGTGGACTCTCTATCTTTGCAGAAATCAGCATTTTTAGTGCTGCTGGGATTGCTATGACTAAGTTCAGCTGAAATTATGGCAGCGCCATCAAGCGGCGTCTAGTTTCACTTGGATTAACATTTTTCTTTCCCCTCAGCTTAAGTATGGCCTCTACCATTGTCATCGCTTATGGTAGGTGAAATGATACTCAAAATGCTATTACTTTACACATGGATTACCTCAGATGGCGTAGCAGCTGCAGCGCTTGCATTGGAACCTATTCTCTGTCGCATATCGACTTCTTAGCCAGCCTATATAGCAAGGAAGATCACGCATGTTCCCTCATTGAGTTTCATCTTACGCCGTATGCACCATCGCGATCGCTGTAGGCACCCCTGCAAGGGGTTCTCCGAGCCTATCAGATGTAACTAGCGTTTCTAATGTACCATCAGCACCTATTGGGGCGTGACCGTACCGTTGCTGCATGCTGCCTATTCACAGACTTCAGGCCTTACTCCCGTTTTGGATTGGTTATTATCAAGCACGTCTTCGGCTGCACTCTGCTATATGTATCGATTGACGTAGAAGTCCAGCGCGATGTGACTGAACATGTCATTCTAAAATCATTAATTACAACTAAATCTGTTAAGCGATGAGGCGTTCCGCAGAACAGCCTCGTTTTTATGTGATAACGACATACCGTGGCAATCAGACACAACCATTGGCACAAAAACACTATGGTGTCAGCTGAAACCTCGATAGAGTGGATCAGCCAGCATAATAGCACTCTATACCTCCATTTTGCTTTTTGACTTATTTCTATAAATACTACTATAGATATAGAAATATAATTTGAGGGATCATTCAATCCCCTTTTATGTTCATAGTATTATTGCCATCTATATATACATGTTCCTCGTCCTGCGTGTCTGCATAACCAACTCACAGCATATACACATACTATATGCTGGAAATGTATACTGTTTCAAACGCATAGTACTTTATACCATGTATCTTTATTATTTTGTAAAGAAGGAGCTCTTAGTGGCTACTATTAATCAAATTAGTAATCTGCAAAGGTTCTTATTTATTCCTTCAATATTGCTCGTAAAGTGAGGCTTTCAAAGAAAGTCACCCTGAGGCAGATATCGTTCGCCTTGTGTATCGGCGATGTGACTCGTCCCTCTTATACTCAGCTGTCATTGAGCTATGCACGCTGCCGTGGAAGAAATGGGTTCTGCCGATACATTCCGAGTATATGTGGTCCTGAGCGAGAGGCTACGATTTCTTTTACGAAATGCCATCGCTGGAAGGAGATTATGCTCCCCTAGGCATCACCATTCAAGCAGATGAAATCTTCGTGCTCTGATGGCGCTAAATCTGACGTGGGGCAGCATCCAGAAATTTTCTCGAAGACAATATCGATAGCATACTGATCACTATATCGCACAGTATATCTAGATTCCAACGTCATGAGCGGTGCTGGCAAAGCACTATCGATGTGCGAAAAAGTGGTATACTCACCAGCCAATGCAGAAAATAATTTCTCCAGCATTTCAAAAGAACGAGTGAATGTCGATCTTCACCTTTGCTGCCCTAACAACCCAACTGGCACCGTATGTAAGTCGATGCTCGTTTAGCGGAATGGGTGCAATGGTGCAGAAAGACAATGAGCTATTTTTGATGTTCGACTCTCGCTATGAGGCTTTCATCCCATCCACAGACACCGTTCGTTCTATCTATGAAAATTGAAGGACTCGTGAAGTGTCCATCGAATTCCCGTTCTTTTCTCAAAACAGCTGGATTCACTGGCACTCGTTGCGCTCTACACCATGGTGCCTCACAGAAGTAACTGCAAAAAGAACGCAGAAGGCAAGCGTGTTCCTCTGAACCCAATGTGGAATCGTCGCTAAACAACAAAATTCAATGGTGTTCCATATGTCATCAACGTGGTGCGCTGCTGCATATACACCAGAAGGCCGTGCTCTCAAATCAAAGAAGATGTGGCGTACTACGCAAAACGCCCGCATTATCCGAGAAGGATTACAAGCTATCGGTTTTAACTGTATTTGGTAGCGTTGATGCGCCATACATTTGCATTACAAGCACCAAAAAGGTGTGACTAGTTGGGATTTATTCGATTTCACTAGCATGAACAAGTCCACATCATCAGCACTCCTGGATCGGCTTTGGTCCTCGAAGGGAAGGCTATCTACGTCTCACTTCAGTGGCAGCCGAGAAAACACCATTCGCGCGGTAGAACGCATTAAAACATTACAATTTAATATTCCTCTTTCCTCTATGGGATCCTTCTAATGACATGCGAAAATAACGGGCACTGATACCATAGTTCATCATATACTAGATCTCTATGGCAGTTCGTATAGTATTGTTAATGGTAATGAAGTACTCAACTTTCACGAAAAGTATCAATGAGCAGCATTCGATGGTATCGTTGGATGCAGTAACCTTGGTCGCGGTGTGAGAGCGGCTGTAACCTGTACAACCAGATATGGAATTAGTAGGTGTATTCTCTCGCCGTTCGGCTGGTTTACAGACTGTTTCAGTGGCGTGCCCTAGCTACACAATGGAAGAAGTAGAATCTTTCAAAGGAAAAATCGATGTCATGGTATTATGCAGGCGGTGGTGCGACAGACTCTAATCGACCAAACTCCTGCTATTGCAGCACATTTCGAATGATCGGCAGCTTGACACACATGCTCGCATCCCTGAACATTTTCGAAAAGCGTGCGCAAAAGCGGCCAGAGCTGTCAGCAGCCAGCATCTCTTGCGGTTGGGACCCTGGCATGTCTCCTTTCGCAACGTGGCATGCTGAAGCATCTTGCCACAAGCGCAGTTCCTACACATTCTGAGGCCGGTATCTCGAGGTCATTCCGATGCGATCCGTCGCACTGAAGGCGACAGAGGCCTGTCAATCACACGCGTGCCTAAACAAGAAATTACTCTCTGCCATTCGCAATGGTGAAACACCAGAGTGACGGCTACCTCTTCTCTCTCGCGAATGCTATGTGAGTCTTGAAGAAGGCGCTGATGCAGCTCGCATTGAAAGTAAATCAAAAACTATGCTAACTACTTCGTTGGCGTAGAGACAACTGTAACATTCGATCTCCCAGAATTAGATGCGAACCACAAAGGCATCCCACATGGTGGCTTGCAGATCGCAGCGGCGAAACCTGACGCACAAAACACATCTACGAATTCGGTTTACAATTAGATTCTAACCTGAATTCACTGGTGCTGTATTAGTAGCCTTCGCTCGTGGTGTACTACCGCTTGGCAGCACATGGTGGCCGTGGTGCTTTTCACAGTACTCCGATATCGCACCAGCTTGGTTATCTCCAAAAATCTGCTGAAGAATTACGTTGCCCATTGTCCGTCAGATACTCATTAGTAGCATCTTATTTCCTAGATAGTCAGAACTGTAATAACATATCTAAAATAAGAGTTGAGGAAAGTTGGTCAAAGCATCAGCATTCCTCTATTTTTATATTTATAAATCTATTGGCGGTTAGTATGCAGTTATGAGTATACTATGACTGTAAAAGAGAGCCCCTACAACGTGCACTGAGGTCAGGCTCATCTCGAGATGATGGAACACGAAATGCCTAACGTGTTGGGTCACTGACACATGTCGTTAGGCATTTATATCTTCTGTAATTTATCGCAACCAACAAAGGAGTTACCCACATGAGCACGATTTAGAAGTAGGCATTGTAGGCCTTCCAAATGTCGGAAAAAGTACATTTGTTTTAATGCTATTACAAAAGGCTAGACAGAGGCGGCAAACTACCCATTCTGTATCGGGCAGATGTAGGCGTGGTGGGACGTACCAGACGCTCGTTTAGCGGTGGTGGCTGGTATTTCGGTTCTAACGACATCTTACCTCTGCCATGCGTTTCGTAGACATCACGCAGAGCCTTGTGGCTGGTGCATCAAAGGGAGAAGGTTTAGGAAACAAATTCTTAGCCACATTCGCCAAGTCGATGCGCATCGCACAAGTGATTCGTTGTTTCGATGACTAACATCACACTGTAAACTGGTTCTATGATCCAATTCGCGATATTGAAATCATCAACACTGAACTTTGTTTAGCGCTGAAAGCGTAGATAAACGCTTGACATGTGCTAAGTTGAAAATCTGGTGACAAAAGATGCTCGCATGGAAGCGCCTATTTTAGAAAAAGTATCTGCTGCATTAGGCGATGCCATCCCTGTTCGTGCCCAAGGCTTAACAGACGATGAGCTAGAAATCTTAAAAGACCTAACACTTCTAACAGCTAAAAATCTTTATACGCGTAGCACGGGGAAAGATGAAGTGTCCGGCTACTCTGGCAACGAATTTTGTAAAACAAGTAGAAGACTATGCTGCTAAAGAAGGGTTCTGGCGTAGTTGTCGTATCTGCTCGCATTGAATCTGAAATTGCTGGATGTATCCGACGAAGCAACAGCTTTCCACGCTGATTTCGGTTTTTAGAAGAAAGCGGCTTAACAAGATAATCAAAGCTAGTTACTCCTTATGGGCAATTAACTGCTACAGCTGGCGAAATGGGAAGCTCGTGCGTGGACTATCGTGGGCTGCCAGCCCCTCAAGCAGCTGGTAAAATCCATTCATGACATCGAAAAGACTACATCCGTGAGAGTGTGTCTTTGACGATTTGAGCTTTGGCGTAAAATGCAGCAAAGAAAAGGTCTTGTTGCTCGCCTAGAAGGCAAAGAGCTATATTATGAAGACAGACGACGTGTAACACACATTTCCAGCTTCGGCGTATAATAACCTGCTTTCGCTAATACGGGCATATACGGTGTACTTTTGGCAAACTAGCACTGCACATGCCTCTTTCAATCATTTCAAAAACTCATTTTACAATATGTGCTAGCTATGGACGCAGCATAAACACACGTGCACATACAAACTACGCACGTAGAAACTGGGCACACATTTCTCCCGTATGCCTGGCTTTTATACTGTCTCTGCTACTAACCCGCAGCTAATTACTATGACGCCTATATTTAGCAGGGTGCTACGTACGCATTCCATCGGTTCTTTTCCCTTTTCATAATATTATACATGAGAAGGGTTATTTTTCTACTTCAAAGATACGTAACTTCCTTTCTTCGATGTCGTTTTCAACATGCACCAGTGAGACCCACCAAGCGCTACATGGCTGGCTACGAGTGGAACGCAGGTAACTGATGAGGCACCTTATATTGCCCTAACATTTGCGCATCTTAGCATGCTGCAGAAATAGTAAGAGACTAAATAGAATGAGTACTTTTGTGGTGACTCTTATCTGGCAACTGACAATGGTTTCTTACTGTCTACTGCAAGAAAACGTTCTAATGCGTCTACCTCATTCAAAGTCTTTCCAGTTATATCTGTCAATCCTAACCATGTATCTAGTTACAAGGTAACATATGGTTACATGCATCCTTTCCATGTGATGATACAGATTCGTAATGGTGCCTACTTGCACACTTTGTCTTTTAACTTCGTCAAAGGGATCTAACCATCATGCAGCTCTCACAGTTACCCTACTGCTAACTACAAAGGCTTTGAAGTTTTCAATGTGTTCCGACCTACTTCAGCGTTTGTACAGCGCTATTAATGCCAATAGATGGCTTTTGAGGTTTTCCGCATCTGTTTCTGTCAATATTACATAGATGAACACGTTTTCATCAGTACGACTAACTCTTCACTGCCTTCTAAATAATCTTTGTCAACATCACTTTACCCGCACTGAGAAGAGGACTGTGCACAGACAGTACCGCGGTCCCCATCAATCGGTGGCACTGTATCTTGACTAATCGGTGCACCCATTGCTGCTTTCTCCTCCTTTTGTTTTTCATAAGCTGCAATACTACGTTCCAAACTACCTGTTCCATTTGTCGCAGCTAAAATGGGGCCTCTCCACCAACAGTTTGGCACTTATTCGTCTCACAACCTATCCTAGGGTGCAGCAAATTCATTTTCAAAGCATGAAACTTCCCAAATCTGGGTCCTCGATCATTTTCGACGCGTTTGCAGATGTTGGCAGCACCTTTAGTCTGTAGCTTCACTTCCACTTTTCACCGCTGTGGGAGGAATCAATACAACGTATCATTTCCTCTTGTTCTAATACACTTGGTTTTCATAGCCTCGAGCATTCTAATTTCACCACGTGTCACGGCTCCTCGTTGTCGACATATTGACTTTACATACATGTTGCATCAGCGTCCCTGCGCCTGCTGGCTATCAATCCACGGGCGCTTGGTGTCACGCCCGCTCGCATATCTATCTGCCTACTTGCTATTTGACGCCAGACTTGTTTCCTGCACTACCTGAATAACTTCCCGTGTCTCTGCGGCCTGTAAACCTGCCCTTGTAACACGCAAACCAAAATTTTCCCTCACTTTCAGAACGAAAGCAAATAATAAACCACCCATTGTTTGCGGATCGAAAGCAAATATCGCTCCACACTGGATACAAATGGTCCCAGGCAAAGCCTCAGCTTGACACTCAATGCCTTACGATTCCATGATGGGTGCAGGACTAATCATACTAGCAGCCTCTACCTACATCGGTAAAGAGAGAATTTGCTCCACATAGAGTTCACAGATGTCCACTAGCTTTTGCCATTTCAGATACACGTGACCAGTCAGACTGAATCACGTAATGTCTACACCTGCATAGATGGTAAACTGCACCACCGCCACATCACGAGCTCGCTGTAATCGATTCCCATACGCATGTGCATCAGCTCTCATGCATATCGGGAAATACTCCACGCTTTCGCAGCCGTATTCATGATTCCGATTCCAATCCGGTTTGATCAGTGCTTACATCCTCGCGAGGCATCTCCATTGAGTCCAAATATGGCGGGATCGATGAGGACCCCGTCACAGCCATTCCAAAAATGGGCACTTCATTTTCCCGATACTGTGACCACCAAAGAAAACTACTCCACGTCTCAGTAAGAGCCTCATTGGCCCCCTCTAAAGACATCACGGAGGACCCGCTAACTTTCACTAGAGGCACAGGAAAGTACCTGTGTTCAGTGCTGATATGCGGTGCTGCACTGGCGTCATGTATCACTTAAACTAATACCTAGCTGCCACCCGACACGAGAGTCTCGGATGCGCCTGCACTGGAGGGTAGATCCACCGTGCTGGCACAATGGCTTGACTTTCATTAATTTGATACACCTGCATCTTCCTTACTGGATGCATCAGGTCATCCAGCTGGATATGATTGGGCATCTTCATATGTTTGTAACACATCCTCTAGATGTCTGCAGCCCCAATCTCAGGGCACAACCGCCCTTGGCGCATATTTCGTTAAATCAACCATAGGTATCCTCTCCTGAAAACTATCATGATGCACGAATCACTTCTTATTCTTCTGTCATTTACTTTTTCTGGATACTATCTTTTTCATTCTTTTTCGAAAACTTAGGTCGTGGTATCATCACTTGATGCCCACAGCATACAGACTGTTACAAAGTCACGCCAGTTCGTTTAATCTCCCAATTCTGCTACTACAAGGATGGGGTTTTTCCATTTAGCCACCACATCTCTACTTGAGTATTTTTACAAATCCAGCAGCACCTCCTATTTCGTGATTATGTCTATAGTATATCATCTAACTTTATATTTCTCTATGGGACTTATGGGTATTGCTGAAGGTTTTCTGCAATTCTAACAAACTATGAACATCAATGACGAGTATCATTTGGATAAGACCTCAAACACCTACCATATCACTACTATCACCCAGTCCTATAAATAGAGATTTCTATGATGTATATCATTACACTTTTACGCTTTTTGAGTTCGATTCTCAATTTCCCAAATTTATAGTAATTCCCTGTTTGACAAGGGAATTAACACGCTTCTAAAATGTGATAATAAAGCCGATTGAGAGGTTTATCATTTATAAAAATGCAAATTTTCTAAAAGGAGCTTTGCATTTCTCATTTCATAGTCTATAATGTAATCAACAATGATTATTCGTTAATGTGCAAATCAATAGGAATCACTCAAGTGGTGATCGCATTATCTAAAATAAAGTGTTGTTTTATTACAACTATGTAAAATACATGGAGAAGAAAATGCCAGAGATTAAAAAGGTACTCAAACAGATGCACACACAGCTTTCGCTGCGGTGAGATCTCAAAGCTAACCGTAAATATACATACTATACAAGTCGCAGCTCGTCAAAAGCTGGTATGAACAAAATCGCTGATTACTTCGAAGAAAACAGCAATCAAACGAATCCGCTCCTGCAAAGTATGAGTTCAAATTATGTTACGGTGGCGATGCAAAACGCTGACGTAGCAATCAACCAAAAGACGCTGCTGCTGGCAGCCCTACTACGAACACACTGCAATGTCCAGAATTTTGCTAAAGTTGCAAAGAAGAAGGTTTCCTTCAAAATCCTTAACTTATTCAACAAGTTGGTGTTATCGAGGCTCGTCACGGAGACGTTACCTGACCTTATAACTTCTGTAGAGAGGCATTAAAGAGTTCAAGCAGCAGGCGAACAAGTTTAGCGTGGATCTGTGCTAACTGTGGTTTACATCACATCGGCTGAGCTTTGCCCAGTAGTGCTCATCCTGGTTCTTCTCTCAACACGGAGAAACTCTTGTCTAATTAAGTAAACCGGTGGTTTCTTGAATGAGTACTATAACTTATTATCAAGTGATGCAGCAATCTATATAAGAACTAAGTAGTTCTAAAGTTATGCCGAGTACAAATAATATACTACGTAGTAGTCGTGTCTGCAAGTGGTTCAAATTTGCATACCTACATTATCCCAAGTGGGTTAGATCAGTATGTGGCTCATCTAAGCGACTTTGAGCAGTCGCTGTTATATTCAATCCCTTATGACCATACCCTGTCCCTAGCAACTAGTGGTATAAACTCGCTTTTATGGTGGCTCTATATAATAAATGTTAGGGGCTACTCATATATAGGTAGTCTTAACATCAATACAATAAGCGTATACAAACTCCACAGTATGCAAACTTAAATCTTTTGTGATCATCTTCTCTTCATCTAGTCTATACTGTAGTGAGAGGGCCTTTCTGATATGTCACTACTACATCTTTATAAACCCTTATGATGTGATCAGCATCTCCCTCAGTGCTTTGACCATGCACCTAACTATGAAACCTTATCAAGGAGGCGCTGTAGAGCATTGCGTCCCTATTAGTAACTCTGGCGGTATCTCGGTTCTTTCTTTCGTATCTAATTGCACTTTCAGGGAACATGGGACCTATATCTGTCAAATGGCGTCCTGGGGATATGCCAGCTATGCGAAGACTAGAAGTACCAGCTGTACAGATGCGGTAATCCAAAGTGTTGATTACACGATGCTGCTATCGACAGCTATAATGCTGGTGTACGTGAATATAGCGAGTGATTTCTTCCACAAGGATGTGTGGGCATACTCCTACGATGAAAAGTTACTCCCAAAACGAACGTGCATTAGGGTAATCATACGTACCATTTCCCTTTGGTGATACAGTGATTATCGCATCTGATAACTGATCATCCCTGTAGCTGAAGAGATGAAATCTCAGAAAAAAGGAAGAGATGATTTCGCACGTGATGCGTCGCATGGAAAAACACCTGGGCGTTGATGGGCATAGAAACTGTATATATGCCCTCAAAGGCCTACTGCCTCTTTATGTCCCTTTCCTACTAAAAATATACCCAACAACAATAAGGACCTGCATCGCTTGATACAGGTCCTTATTTTCTCAATACTTTCATCATGATACATGATGCATCTAATACATTACTTATACTTTATCGAATTGTTTTTGTGTCGTTAATCACTTTTGTGGTCAAAGTTCCTTGTAAACGATCTACTACGATAGCATTTGTCACTTAGAACCGCACTGACATGGTGCGTCCCATATCAACGATAGGGTCTACTGCTAAGATTGGGGAAATGGATCAGAAGAATGCACCCATACCTGTACCAGACTCAGAAACAGATGCTGCCATCGTCGCTGTACCAGGTACGCCAGCAATTCCCAAGGAGCCTAAAGCGATAACGATAACGCTCATTACATACATCGTAAAGTCTAATGGCACCCAGATACTCCGAGCAATATAGATGATACACAACTGGAAGATACCTGCACGACGCAGTACCTGCTGTGGTACGCAAAGCTTGCTACTGTATTCGCAGTGGCCGGGATTAACACCTAATTTTTAGTCAATGTTTCTGCGTCAATGGTAACACACCCATACTAGAACGAGATGTGAAAGCTAAGATTAATCGTCTTTGCTGCTTTACGGAAGTACATAATGAGGGCTCACACCGAATGCGGTTAATAATACGGCGTACAAGTAACATAATCGCTACGCCTACATAGATCGAGATGATGAACAAGGCCATATCAGCAATAGCACCAAAGACCCTTTTTGCGCTAATGTGAGTGCCAACAATGCAACCCACGCCATATGGCATCAAACCGATGATGAAATCAGCTGCAGAAAAATCACCGTATAGGGCACTTCTCAAATAGTTTGTCATCACTTCTAAATCACTGGCACCATGTTGCTTTTACAAAGTCATGATACCGCCAATGATAACACCGATACTACGATAGCAGTAACATTCGTCTGCGCCTAGCATTTACAGGTTAGGGAAGGAGTAAGGCGCGCAATGTCTCTACTACTGGTTTTACTTCCGCATTTTAGAATCACCAGCCACTGCTGAGGTACCTTCTAATCCGGTTACTGCGCTGGCCCAAACCTACGATAGCAGCAATACCAACCATGACTAAGGCTACCACGCCTGTGGAGGATACAAGACGTTTTTAAGTTCGCATTCGTATCCGATATGTAAGAGCATGAACAATGGAAATAAATACCACAGGAATAGCGAGCGCCACGAATTAAATCAATGAACCCTCCCCCGATAAGAGAACCACTTCGTGCTTTCCTTGATGAGATACCGCATCCATCAGGTTTGTTAGGGAATCACTGCAATCAGTTACCGCAACCTAGTACAGCACCTACACGGTGGCAACCATTACTAATGTGCCAGTGAATATTTCTTTTTGAAGAAAATACACATATCCTAAAGCGATAACAGGATAGCACGAGTATGCCTATCGTCATGGGATGCGCTAATCATGAAATTGTTTAAAATGGCATATCCTCTGAAATTCTCCTTCCTTTCCAGACTAAACTATAGTCAATTTACTTTTACGTCCCTGTACTATACAGGCAACAATACGCTTTTATTATATCATTCTCAATATACTTTTTGTCCATATCCTACATGTTGATGAGGGTTATATTCATGAGTTATAAGCATGAAAAATACTATAATTTAATACCATTAACCAATAAATATGAGAGACAATTATCAAAATTTATAGTACAATAGGTAGTAAAGGTTAACAATAAGAGATCTATTGTGCGATGATGTGCGCCCATGAATGAAACGAACTAACATGACATCTGACTACTTTTTGTTTAGGGAGGTACCATGGATACATCTTACTATTATAATTTTTATCATCTTAGTACAAAGCAGGGGAATATGACTACAAGCAGCAGAGATGCTGCATATTACACGACCAGCTTTTAGTAAGCAACTCAAGTACTTGGAAGCAGAATTTGGTACCCCCTATTAGTCACTCAAGCGATTGGCCGGCGTGGAGCTGGCTTTCACTGACCAGACGGGTCGTATTTTCTATGAAAAAGCACAGCAATTGTGTTCCATTGAAGAGTCTACCTACGCTGATGTAAAACGGCTTAGTTCTGAAGTAGAAGGCACCTTACGCATTGCCTCTTCTGCCTCGAGGTCTACCTCCTTAATTCAGCAATATTTGCATTTCTTTTCCCGCCAATACCCTGTGGTGCCTATAAAATTTATGAAGGATTAATGACAGATGTAACAGAATCCTTATTAAATAGTAGCGCTTGAAATTGGTTTTATGCAATGAGCAAATGGTGAGATTCAACAAATTTGATATCTCTCTATACGCAAACGGAGGACTTATAACACTGTTCGAAAAGATTTATTTTTGGACAGACCGTGACTTGAGATATTTCTTGGAAAGATATTTTCCAAATGTCCACTCAGTTTATCTGGTGGTTTCTGTACAGTGTGCTCATGCAAGCTCACCACAACGACTTCTCTTCTCTCAATGTCATTTCCAGTGACTACCACGAGAGCTCTGCTGCATGGATGGGCTCAATCCGGCCGTACCATAGCGATTATCCCAGGACGGACGGAAACCGTATCCCATCAGATATGACTCGCATCAAGCTAACAGAAATTGACCAGTACATTCTATAAAAGCATTTATCACTATCAAAGGACAACCGTTGTCCATGGTAGCACAACAGTTTTTAGAATTCTACAAAGCACATTCTGGAGAATAGTGACTGTACGGCTGTCCATTTATATCCACGTGAACAAAAACACGACGCATTACAGTAAATCGAGGAACATTGATGCACAATAATCAATGTTCCTCTACTACTATTCATCTACTCCGTGCGTTCGATACCTGTATCTACAGTATTTTATAGCAAAATTAACTCTTTACATCCTACTGTAGCTGCCTCTACAAAGTCTTCAAATATGACTTTATTCAACTCCTATGACGCATCATTTCCGGATGGAATTGGTACATGCGTGAGGTATGGGTAGTCTGTGCCTTCCATAGCTTTACTACAGTATCTTTAGCACGTCCTACCACGCAAACCTTCTCCTACTTCTTTCACAATTTGGTGATGGTGCGGGTTAACCGTACTTCTTCTACGCCAGCCATGTCAAATAATTGGGAGTCCTTTTCAATCCCCATGGAATATGTTGGTAATCCTGCTGCTGTTTTGGCTTTGGGCATGTTTGATTGTAGCAAGGCAGGTGAAATCTTGATACAAGGATCAGCTATGAGCAAACGCGTTGATGATTTGATGCCGACAGAGTCCCACATAATAGGGATGTTGCGTTCTTTTTGCAAGAGCTAATAGACGCATATCAAAAATATCACGCTCTGGCCAAATTTCACCTAATCCACGTTCTGGTTCTTCTCCGTAGAATTGTAGGCAATGTCACGACCCCCAGATAAAGAGTAATCCATCAATGCGCTCCACCAAAGCTTTTAAAACAGTTTCATCTTCTTGGAATGGAATAATCACAGGAATGCCACCTGCTTCTAATACAGACTGCACATAATCATCATTCACATAGGATCGTTTATATCACAAATGGACCTCCTTGGTCAATCATATGAGAGCTGAAATGCCGATTAATGGTTGTTTCATAGTAACACCTCTCCTTACCTAGAACCTATACATATACTACTATGATAAAAGAAAACCTAGTATTTGGCAAATATAAATATCTTCCTATAACGCATCTTGCGGCTTAAGCCCGCTGTATACCACTATTATCAAGGAATGGCGGTGACGCCTGGCTAAATACATGAGTGCTACTAACCTATATTGGTTTCATATCTACACAATAAGAGATTTTTCAGATACTACACTCATCTGTATTCCTAGGACTCGATGCTGGCACTCTAAATCCATTTGGTATTCTTAAGTTGACTATTCGTATACTGTCCTTTCGTTCCACATGAGATATAGAACGCTCCATCTGGTCTAGCAGTTTACCTTGCTCATCTATAGTATTGGCATAGGTACTATGAGAACATACCCCTATACACAGACAGATAGACCCGCCACTATTTTGTATGTTGTCAATCCTATACTCCTTTTACATCACAACAAACTGTTATATCTCTCAGAACGATTTTTCTAATGACTTCTCTCATGTGCCTGAATTTCTAATTTTTCATAATTTCATGCTTACGTTCATCCAAATCTTTTCTTCAATAATAGAAATTCTAGGATGAGCTTAATCTTTTATCCATACTTATATCATTTAGGCATTGGATTAACTTTCTTTTTCCTCATCTGTCATATTTTTATTTAATACCACGGTAGTATCACCATTAAATGCAGATTGACTTATAAATCAATTAGACCGTGCGTATGTTGAAAACTTCTAGTAAAGTACCTGCACATAAGGTTCTATCACTCTCAGAATAGTTTTTAGATTCGCTGACAGCTACATATTTTCCAGTTATCATATTTTTCAATATTCAAGGATGGAGGGCATATGGTGTATACATTATCTGAGCCACTAATGACATAATGCCTATATAGGCAAGTATTAAAATAATCTACACCATGTTTCTTAATATATCCAATCATATCTATACAACTCTGTAACATCTTATACTATCTACAACCATGCCAATTCATCAGAACAAATATTGATTTCATCTATACTTTTTGAAAGTTTAAACTTCCAACAACTTGCACAGGATATATATGCTTTAGAATGAAATAGAAGTATAAAGATATATTTCAAAATATGACGCATTCTATTAGTGAGGGATGATAACAATTCCTCATGTACCCAATAGTAGTAACCTATAATGGTGTAGAGATTAGTATTAATAGGGAGTTCCATTTAATCCACTTCTCTTACAAAGTCAAATCAGATTAATACACCAAAGATACAGAGAATATTAATACTCGTAAAATATGAATCCCTATATTAGTTAAAACAGTATATCTTTTTTATTGTATTTAAACCAATATGCATAATGGAATCGATCCAATACAATTATAAAACAAAAATAGCATATCCTCGTACATCAGCGCCATAGCTTTCTAGCGTACGAAGTGTAGTTTTAATAATTTCCGTACATTAATGTCCTCTTTCAGTAAATAACTAACTTTTTCTCATCTTAATGATAAAAGTCATCATCTGATTCTGCTACTATAAAACATAATATAGGTCGAGAGGTGTAATAAAGCACTAGCCGTTGCCCAAATGATTGGAATATTCATTTGATCTGAACCGTTTTATAGTGAATATAAACAACATAATGAGAGCCACATACGATGATGGCGAATAATGAAAACAATAATATCAACCTCTGCTCCATTTTCTAAAATAAATGCAGAAATCCCTAGTATCCATAACCATAACATTATCCATCCAAAACTTTTATTATAACCCTTTAATGAAAGTGGTTGTATATCGATTATTATCTTTTATTCTCTGCATGATCGTCTATTATATTTCCTCCTTTAATTCACTTACTTCATCTTCTAATAACTCTTTCCCTGCATAAAATCTATCTTTCATTGCTGTGAGTGTTAAAATTTATATACCCTTCGCCTCAGATCACCCATATGCACCTCACCTATATCAAATATCGTATCATCAAGCCCAGTATATAATGAGCACCGCTTACCTTATTAAATGGTCTTGACAGATTAATATTAAATGTCGTTTGTTAACTATTCATATATGATATCGATTTTAACTTCTACTTTTCTACTTTCATTTAAATTTGTGTACCAAATCCTTTTCTAATTTTTCTATATTCAATAGTGTTGACAATCTTATCCATAGCAGCAGATTATCTAATTCTCCTGAGCCACCAAAGATTTTTAGCTATCAGATGTCACCATGATACGCCCGGTAATCGGTCATCACCACCTGCTTTTAATTGATCGCGGTTATTTCTCTTACCAGCTACTAAGCGTAAGTCTCCTTAGGCAGCTTTTTATACGTCCTAATTCATCGGTTTGATAATAATACCCCTTTACTCTCATATATAATGTTTTCTTTTTAATTGTCTAGTTCCACTCCTGGTTTATATTGCTCACCATTCCGATACATATCTGGACTATCAGCTAATCTTGTGGTGTTTGTAGTAGAGCTTGCCGTTTCAGTAGTAGATTGTTTTAGGAGATGTTCACAGATTTATACATAATATCTAGATGTTTCTATTATTTAGAAGTATTGTTTTATTTCTCCATTCCTCTTCATATATTCTTTTAATTAAAGAATCATTTAATTCCCGGAGACCTTGTGCTACTTTTTCTCCATCTTTATAGGAAAAACGAGATTTTTCTATAGAAGATAAAAGACTTCAATATCTAGTATTCTTTTATACAATAAATAAAAGAGTATTTATATCTTCATCATCCATCTCTTCAAAATTTGTTAAAGAGTAATATCATCTGAATACCCATATCTTAATTCCTCTATACTCGAATAAAATGAACATCTTCCTTCTACATCAGTAATATAATTTTTCATATTCTACCATTTAAGATTTTTAATCAATATGTATATCTAATCCCAATTTTGTTTTTGTATATCCTGATAATCCATAGAGTATATAAATTATCACCTTTTTACAATATGCGTATACATATCATTTTCTATAGTTAGATTATTAAAGTAATCTCTCAATTCATAAAGATAGGTTATTTCATATCGAGTTTTTGTAGTCTATACCGATGAATATTGATATATAGATAAAATGTACCCATTAAAGACATAATTATTAAAAACCATACATACACTTTTTCTCATTCTTCATCACCCAAAAGACATAAGTTCATCCATTTTAAATGTTACATCATAGGTTGTCTTATAGGCAAATATTTTTCCTTTTTCATGTAATACCCCTATTGTAACGACCATATCCTCAAAAACCTGATATGTTCTATGCTTTCATCCTATACCATATATAGGCAATACTAAAAAAGACTAAGCCCAGCCTAGTCTTTTTCATATACTCATTTATGCTATTTATAGCAATGGTTTACGTACTACGTCATTGATGATCCATCACGATATTCGATGATAGCTACTACATCTTTGGGGTCTTGAGATACTATAATACCTTCTGGTTTACCAACCATGTCGTACGCCATTTTGTTTGTAACTCTTCGATTATGTAAATTGGCAGCAGTTGGAATCTTTGAAACGTTCAATTAAATCTTGGCGATTTGGATTGATAGCGATACCACGTTCTGTTACCAATACGTCGATACTTTCACCTGGGTGATAACAGTTTCCACACGTTCACGAATCGTTGGCGACGCCCACGAATCAATGGGCAGTAATAACAGTTACTTTTGCGCCAGCTGCACTGTCGGGTGACCACCGAGCACCCATCAAGATACCCATTGGAGTCAGTCATGCGGTTTACGTTGAAATCTGTATCGATTTCTGTAGCGCCCAAAGAATACTACGTCTAAGTAGTTTGTCGATCTGTCTGTTGTAGGGTCTGCGTACATGGATGCACTCATTTCAATATGATTTGGATTGTTGTCCAGGACGTCGCTGCTGTCGTATCAAATGTTTGTGTATCGTAAATTTGCTGATGTGACCTTTTTCAAGCATGCTTACTAGTACACCTGTGGACCGCCAACGCCGAATCACCAACAACACCTTTTTCTCTAGTTTTCGCCAATAAATTTAGCAACTGCTAATGGAGCTCCACCAGCGCCTAATTGGAAAGAAAACCTTCTTGGATAATACCAGTTCATCAAGAATTCTGCTGCCATTTCCGCAATTTTTAATTTGTACAGGTTTTTCGTGATTCCCACGGCACCAGATGCGATACCTGTCTGGATGCGCATAGCCTCTACTTCTACGATATAATCTACATCTGTTTGAGAGTGGAGATTGGGTATACGTGTCGATTAAGTTATCTGTTAACAATACAGTTTGATGCGCATGGTGAGGGTCAGGCATAGCGCCAAAGGCACCGCAAGCGGATTTACCTTTACGACCCTGTAGCGTTACCACGACGATCGCGGCGGGTACGCCCATCAGAGCTACGTCAATGTGAGCTTTCTCCAGTGCAAACTGCGCGAGCACGTCCACCATGGGGACGAATTACTACTGGGCGTTTTAATACGCCTGGATTCAACAGAATTTTGCCAATGCATCACGAAGACCCAGATGTTTCGATGGCTGTTACTGTACCATCTTTAATCATATCGATTAGAGAACTCATGACAAGGTGCTAAGGAAGAGTTAAGGATTGTAATATCTTTGATTCCTTTTGGCTTGTACGGTCCATTCAAGTTTCATTACATAGTCACCATTACGTAAATGATGGTGGAAGGAAATGAACATGCCATCTTTCAGGCCTACTTTTTCAATAAACGCTCATCAATGGAGCCTACTAATTTATCTTCCTGGAGTGTGAAGTTTCACTGGTTTACCTGCACGAACTGCAGTGTCTGTCATTACCAAATTGTCCTTCACTGACGACTGACCTTGAGGCATTCTAATTCCATAGGAATATCGCGACCAAGTTTTATTGTAACGTCGATTTCTGCTCCTTCCTCAAGTTCTGCTGATACCTGCTGCACGGGCTTTATCTACCACCGCGTTGTGCACGTACTACGATAGGACCGTCAATCATTTTACCATCTACAGCGATAACGCCTTTATTGTTGCCGAAGTCTTCTGCATAGGAGTTCAATACTTTTACAGAATGAGCAATTTCTTTTTCATCTGGCGTGAACACTTCATGGATAATTTTTGATTTGGCTCGGATGAATGCAGATTTTCCGTCATACGCACAAGGGCTTTTGATGGGATTCTACTTCTTCACGGAAACCTTGTGAGGTCTTTCACTCGGAGAATACTGTGTCAAGTACACGGATACCTGCTTCACGAGCTGCATGCAGAGGATGGTTTGACGAGCAAATAACAATTCATGTGCTGGTTTATGTTTGCCTGTACGAAAGGTCAGCGGTGAGATCTTCTGCACCAAACGCGATTGCTACTACAGGGACCTTGTGCGTTTCACGTACATTGTATAGACCTTTTTGCAGTTCGATAGCTACGATAATGTTGATGGTACCTTCTTCCCAACCGATAAACTTTTCTACTTCTTCAATAGCAACGATTTCTACTCAGATACATCTTCAGTTTTTGGAAGACGGATCGAGTCAGGTTTTGCTGGTACGATCGCATCAAGGTCAGCATAACCATATGGGGTTGTGTTGGATGGTTGATACGAACCACTGTTTCGCCTTTAATTTCAAAGTTTTCAAAAACTTTCTGCTGTTAGTAAACGAGCTGTATCTTTTTCAGTCACAGCTACGGGTCTTTCAATGTCAACAGTGGGTCTGCACCGTGGATATCAGCACTGTTGATCGTTTTTAGGTGTGTTACCAGGTACGAACATCATGGAACAGGATAAACGTGCTAATTCAGTTAATTGGCTCCATTATCTTCGCTCCCTCTTTCTAATGCACCCAATACGCGGGACTTTAATCGCATAATCCCAAAGCTGCTTTTGTCGATAGCAGTTACTTTCGCCATCGAGCCGAGGCTGCTTTTACGGTGGGCACCGATAGGCACCCGAATAATCGCCGTGAAGACGCTCAACTTTTGATTTTAATTCTACTTCGATACCAGATGCGCAATTGGTTCAACCGTTACCAATACATCATCATCAAAGCCAGCCATAGCTGCTTTCACTAGATGTTTCATAGTCGATCCTTTCTCTCTATAGGAAATATGGTATGAAAGTCAGAGACCAGCGATGTAGAGATCACTGGATTCTGACTTCAGTAATCAGAATACTGTCTATACCTACTGATAGAGTTGAGCTCATTAGATTAAGCCTACGATGGACCACCAAATTGGACCGAGCCAGGTGTGCTGCCACTGAGACCGATAACTGCAATCGCAGCACCTGTACCCACCATTGGCGAACTTCGTTGTAACCTTCACCGAAGATGATTGGACCAGGGGCCACCACCAGTGAGTAACTGCACCACCAAAGGCATTTGTGCATAAAAGATCGCAAGAACCCTAGCATCCAGGGTCGATACCTGCTACTTTTGCCTACTGTAAAGAGAATACTGGTACCATCGCTGCAATGTAAGCACTACCAGATGCAAACAAGTAACGAACTGGTACGGACAATACAGCAATCACGATAATAACGAAGCATTCGTGATGTCCGAAGTCCATAGTGTCTTCTAACACTTTTGCTAACCAGATAAAGAAATCTGCTTTTGTTAAGGCGCAGATAAGCCAAGGATACCACCGAACCAAATCAATGTGTTCCAGCCGCCTTTTATTTTGAAGAGCATCTTCCCATTTGATAGCGCCAAATATAGCAAGATACCATCGCCACTAATGCTACTGCTGTTGCATCTAATTTTGAATTTAATACCTACCATTGCTAGGGATAGATGGCATGCCCAACCAAAGCAAGGATAAGAAGAAGATAGCAATTAATACTTTTTCACCTGTAGATACAGGACCTAATTCTGCCAAACCTTCACGAGCAATTTTTCTTATTGTCGATTTCTTTCAATTCAGGTTTGTTTTAACATATGGGATACGAATGGAGTGATTAACAATAAGGTCGAACCAGGTACGAGATAAAGCGACTGCCAAAGTTACCCAGTCAATGGAGATGCCGAGGATTTTTGAGTAATCACTGCTAACGCATTTGGCACATAGTCGTTAAGAATAAAAGGGATGTTACTTTTTATTCATATATGTATTAGTCATTAAATAGCGACCTACTTTGTTCGCTGTTTCACCAGGTTCAGAACCCAAGTTTCGCTACTGGGGTTCATGATTGGGAATACGATACCACCACAACGAGCTGTGTTAGATGGTGTAGCTGGGAAATAATTCCGTCCAATAAAGCCGTTACATAACAAGACGAAGTGTCGTGCTGACCGAGAGCATCAATCATATGGTATGCGATACGACGACCAAAGCCTGTTTTTACGAAGGCTACAGAAATGGAGAATGCCGCAAAGATCGACCAAGTTGTAGTGGATGCATATCCGGACAATACTTCTTTCGGTTGTTTGAGAATAATGCAGATGCACCAATGGCGAATAATACTGCTACTGGAACTGGGGAATGGTTTAATACCAATCCTACGATAGCGAGCTAAATAAAAAGCCAAACAATTTCAGCGCCGTCAGCTAAACCTTCTGGAGCTGGGTGAACCAGATTACCTAGTGGGATGCCCCATGTAATCAAGGCATTAATGATTTTTGTTCATCTTGTGTCTCCTTACTACATAAGATATAAAAAAACATTGCCTACACGTCGATTGCACTCTTACTTTCTATAAACGTGAAACTAAATATATAATCAAATAATATATAAAGGGCGGTTCATCACTTACTAGAATACTAGAACGTGCAAATGTCTAGGTCTTTCTATGCCCTCATTATATCCAAATCGTTTCAGAAGGAAAAATAAAAATCCTTTATAAGGCTTATAAAAATTTTATTTTTCTGTAAAATGACAGTATGCATTTTAGTAATGCATGATAAACTTCATTGTTATGCCATTTCTCTCTTATTCTACTAAATTGTTCCTATTTTTATGATATATATCTGTGATAATTGCTACTTTCATATACATTAACAGTCCATTAATAGTTTTCGGACTAATCAAATTTGATGTTAGAACAATCTTTCCATTGTAAAATATTAGGACATACTAAAAGGGAGGTTTTGATGTCACCCTTTGGCTTATATACCCTGGTAATGTAACGACTTGATGATTTTTCGTAATATTCTGTTACATAATCAATGAAAGTTTTTCACTGCAATGAGCTTTGTGCTCACTTCATCATGGAACAAATAGGGTAGAACGTACCAATGGACGATCGTCTTTCATCCGCAAAGGTTCTACATAAATACCATGTTCACGGCAACTACCAAGTCCTAAATATGGTAAAATAGCCCAACTAATCCTTCTCGCACAAAGTGACGGCAAGTCACC